>BNJU01003774.1_pt1 | contig 93150 bp, 155 predicted proteins | sample 8539281 | NCBI WGS metagenome assembly BNJU01 (sample SAMD00202456, study PRJDB9452) | human saliva metagenome | isolation source: human saliva | place: Japan
ACGCTGCCATCCGCCGTCACCACGGGTGAATGGGTGCATGCGATGGCAAACGTGTTCACAACCCACCTTGGGGTGTCTACCGCGATGACATTCATTATGACGTTCGCAGCCATGGGGCAGCGGTGACGGAGGAAAAGTCATCCTGGGTGATCGAAATCATCCTGTCCAGCGTGCGGCCGCTGAATCTTTCTGGCGGGGAAGCTCGGGCAGTTTGATTATGCGGAGCGCCTCAGCACGGCAATCATTATCACGGTCGGCGCGACTGCGGTGCACCGGTCTGGCCCGGCTTGGTGTACGACCGCAGCTGCGCATGGCATGATTCCGCTGCTCATAGTGGGTTGCATCCTGGGAGTGCTGTTTTCGGCAGCTCTGCATGCGCGGCTGGCCGAGGCGGTGTCAGCGCACTCGCGGATTTGCGTCCATCCAGCCGCCCATCCCAGATTCTCGCGATGGCAACAATGTATGCGGGCCGCTCGTACTTCACCGTATCGAGCCCAATCAGCAGGCTCCTGGCGTGATCTCCGTTCTCTGCGAGGACCCTGACACGAATGTCTCCTGCGCGGCCAGCCAACATGTAAACCCTCAGCAACTGGTGGCGTCTGTACGTGTTGTCAGCATGGCGACAACCGGCGCAGCCCTGTGGCATGAGCGCCCGGATTTATCGCGGTTCCTTGATCCTTGCGTAGCACGGGCGTAAGGGTGGGTGTCCGCCGCGCTGAGCCGCACGCTCGTCGACGCCCAACCAACGGCTGATAACGGCACCACACGGTCTCGGAAGCGGTGCGCAGAATGGCGGAAAATCTGGCGAAGTCACCGGCCATGATCCTGTTGGATAGCAAGCGATTCGACCACCGCCTGAATGCCTGGCAACACCTGGCGCGGTGTCCAGCGATCAGCCTGCTGTCCCACATTGCGGGCGTCGACGGTGAAACTCACCTGGCCGCAAAGCCTCGGCTCACCGCTACAAAATCGCCGTTTCAGGCGCCGCAAACGACAGGCCGGTAGAGTCGAGCAGATCCAGGTTTCGGCCGCGGTGAGGCGGCGTCACCAAACAGAGAGAGTTTCTTCTTCATGCCCTCGTGCACTGACAGCTGCCAGGTTAGCGAGAAGTCTCCCGGCGGTCGCCTTGGGCTGGGAGTCCACCATTTCAACCGCCCGGGTCCGCCCAGATACGATGCCGGCAGCCAGCCCCGCAGCTGCGATCGGGCCGCCCACGCACATACGGCGTTTTCCGGCGCGGCCGGACCGCAGGGTGCCAACCACCGGGCAGGCAATGTAGGTGGAACGTTGGCGGCGAATTCTCGGCGTCTTGAGGAGACACAGTGGTGGTGTCGATCCAGGGGATACGTGCGGGAATAAGGTCGGGTTCAGCATGACCACGCTGCGCACGGTTTTCCGGACCGAAAAGGGCCGTAATCACCACGCCAGCGCCGGTAACGGCTCTGGCGGCGGTGGGGCGTGCAGTGGCGCCGGCGTCGAGCAAGCGAGAGTGGTTTTTGTCCAGCGTACGGTTCCAGACCCGCACCTCATAATCGTGTTAGCGATCAGATGCTTTGGCCAGCTCGGTGCCCATGCGACCGGTTCCTAGGAAAGCATTCATGTCCCTCGATGTGCCAGATATATTCAAGCAAAGGTTGCCTGCGATGCTAGCTCACAACGCCATATGCGGAAAAAGACCGGCGAACCTCTTGGTCAGTTGTGTGGGCAGACGCATATACTTTACGCGTCCCTCCGCTACGACCATAGAGGTTTTGCCCCATGCCGGCCAGTGTCCACCAACGCCTCACTGCGGGTGCTCGGCATGTGTGCCGTCAGCGCCCGCGTGGGTTTTGATTCGTATCGCGCCGCCCGCCGCCTGTACTCTGTTCATTGCCGCTGGTCAACCCGCACCCGGCCGCACGAATAGGCCGCTGCGCCGCGGAGTGCAGGTGCCTAGGAGGTGTTTTTCCACACCGAGCTGATGCGGCGTCCCGCCATTGCCGTGGCCCACTGGTTTGTGATGGTGGGCTTCCCTCATTGGGTCGTGCGTGGTTCGAAGCCTATGTCAAACGTTCAACCCGGCCGGCGGGTGGCCGCTGCGTCCCAGTGGTCGCTGTATCATTTCGCCGAGGAGGTCCCGGCGATCGGCACGGTCCTGGGCATTGGGTTCCTCTTCGCCATTCGCTTGTCGACGGGCATGCGGGAGTGTTATCCCGCTCTCATGGATCGAACGCACTTTTCGGCTTTCTTTGTGAGGCGTGATCTTCCCTAGAGGGCGCCGGCATGCTCTGGTGAAGGCCGGGAAGATAGCCACCTATGGTCATGCCTCGCCGTGGGCGGACTTCCTCACCAATATCGGCCAGGTTCCTCCCCGCCAGCCCCATAATGGTGAGCTGCCTTGCCCTGTTCAAACTGCTTGTGGGCATGGTGTGGTTAGTGGTGGTGGCACGCAATCTCACGTGGGGTGTCGCCTGGCATCGCTTCCTGGCGTTCTTCAATATTTTCTTCCAACGCAACCCGACGGCGCCCCCGCACTGGGTAAGGTCCCTGCCGCTTTCACGACGGCACAACCGAACTCACGATCGACACCATTGAGGAGGATTCTTCCTGGTATTGGGCATCTCAAGACGCCAGCTGGAAGATGCTCCTTGATGCGGCAACTTGCACGGAATGCGGCCGCTGCCAGACCCAATGCCCCTCCTGGAATACCGGAAGCCTGTCGCCAAAGCTGTTTGTCACCGACATCCGGGATGCGGCCGTCGCCAATGCTTCCTACCTTCAGGACCCGGACACGTTTGCCACTGACACCACATATTCGGATGTGACCTGCTCAAACTCGTGGGCGAATCAATGTTATCCACCCGGATGTGCTGTGGTCGTGCACCAACTGTAGCGCCTGCGTGAGCAATGCCCGGTCGACATTGAGCACATCGACCACGTGGTGAACATGCGCGCTTCCAGTGCTGGCCGAGTCAGATTCCCCTCCGAACTGGTGGGGATGTTTAAAAACCGAGGTCAAGGGCAACCCGTGGGGGCGTAATAATGCGGAGCGCGCCTCGTGGATTACCGAGGCCCGCCGTGACGGCATTGAGGTGCCGGTGTTCGGCGAGGATGCAGCTTTCGATGATATCGAATACTTGTTCTGGGTGGGGTGTGCGGGAGCGTTTGACGATGATGGCAAGCGCACCACCCGCGCCGTCGTCGAGCTGCTCCACACGGCAGGTGTGAAGTTCGCGCGGTTTTAGCGAAGGCGGAACGCTGCACTGGCGACCCGGCGCGGCGTGCAGGTAACGAGTTTTTGTTCCAGCAATTGGCCCTGGAAAATATTGACACTCTTAACGGGTGTTTCTGGGTTCCCAAAGGTCAGCGTAAGATTATTACGACGTGCCCGCACTGTTTTAATACGTTCCGCAACGAGTGCCCGGATTTTGACGGCTATTTCGACGCGTTTTCCACCATACGCAGCTACTCAACCGGTTGGTTCGGGATAAGTTGCTCACACTCTATTCCCCGGGTCCGAAGGACCGGGAAGCCGATCACGTACCGCATGATCCGTGTTTCTGGGTCGGCACAATAAGGTGTCGATCCGCCCCTGCGAATTGTTGGGGCCACGGGGGCTGATTTGGTGGAGATGCTGCGGAATCGTAACGAGGTTTTTGTTGCGGTGCGGGTGGGCGCGCATGTTCATGGAGGAGAATTTGGGCACGCGCATTAATGAGAATCGGGCCGCCGAGGCGGTGTTACGGGCGCGGCGGAGATCGCCGTGGGCTGCCCGTTTTGCAATACGATGATGGTGTCCGGGGTGAAGGCGGTCGCGGATGCTACCCCAGCCCCGGCGGTGCGGGATGTTGCGCAAATGCTGCGGGATTCCGTGCTTGTCGACAGCCACCTCCCGGACCCGCGCCCCGAGCAGTTCCTGCAACCACCTATCCGGGAGAAGCGAGGAAAAGCCGGAGCCGAAGCCGGAAGGAAAGAGCGCAAAACCACAGGCATCTCCGGCGAAACCCTGCGTCACTCACGACCGCTGTGGGAAGGCCCCACAGCCTGGCGTTTCTCCTGTTGTTGCCCCACCTGGGGCGGCGAAGCCAGTCCCAGGGCTGCGGCACCGGGGGCGGCGATTCCGGATCGACGGTACCACCAGCGCCTGGCGCGGCAATACCTGGCGGGGCGATGCCACCAGCAGCAACGCCTCCGGGGGCAACGCCACCAACAGCCCGGCCGGCCGCACCCGGCGCGGCGATTCCGGGTGCGGCTGTGCCTGGGGTAGCGAAACCAGCAGCACCTGGGTGCAGCGATCCCACCAGCAGCGACGCCTCGGGGGCCACTACACACCTGGGGGCCGGCCGGCAACACCACTCCCCAGGTGTTGCTGTGCCCGCGCAGCAGCACCCGGATCCTGCATCCACCTGCGGCGATGCCGAAAGCAACACCTCCGAAGGCGGCACAACGGCGCAACCTCCTGTGGCTCCATCAGCAGCCACAGCTCTACCGCACCGGCCGCACCTGGGGTTCGGTGCCGAAAACTCGTAGGCCCCAGGGGGCTACGATCCGGGAACAGCACGTCCACCCGTCGCAAAAGCCACCTGCGCTCTACGCCGCCAACGGCCAAGCCCCTGCCGCTGCTCCCCGGTGGCGAAACCACCAACAGCCACCCACCAGGGGCGATGCCCCTGGGTCGAGGGGCCTGCGGCATCGCCCGTCGCAAAGCCTCCCCGCGGCAAAACCCCGGCGGCGCAACCGCCCGTCGCCAAAGCCGCCGGTGGCGAAGCCGCCGGTAGCGAAACCACAACAATACCGCCCTAGCAAAAGACATCAGTCAAGATACTGATAAAGATCAGGAACAACCCTGACCTGTTCTAGGGGTATCCGGGTATTCATGCTCGTTGAGCTGCGGAAACGCCGATGTGTTTATTAGGGGAAATTTCAGGGCAAACCCCAACAGACAATCGGCGTACGCATCGTTACGCTTAAAAGCATGAGCCAAAAGCATTCAATTCCGATTACCGAATCAGCGATACCGAACGTCAGCACGCAATGGACGAGCTGGGCAGCGACTTTACCTCCGGGCGCTCGACATGAACGAGTATGACACCCGCCTCACTTCCATCGCAGAAGCAACCATGAAGTCCGAACTCACCCAGCTTTTCGACGACCTACCGTTGGCGCCTTCCACCCAGCCAATGTTCCGGCCACCGTGTCAGAACCCATCGATCTCATGGAGACGCCGGCCATGCCGTCCGTGGAAGCAATGCAGCTGTATCGCAAGGGTCGGAATATGAAGATTGATAGTTGTGCTCGCAACCTTCGTGTGCAGCTTCATGATGCTTGGTGTGTCCGAATTTCTTGGCAACTTCAGTGCTGGGCGTGGCCTTCATTGTCGCCATCGCTTTGTTCCTCGCGAAGCTCGGACCAGCATCGTGGAATTATCCGAATCCACGGAAGATCATGCGGGAGCAACGACGTGGCATGGCTAGTGGCACAGGCAACCCAGGTAATGCAGAGGCAGGGTCTGTAATCGAGTGAATGTGACTGCCGCAATCGTAGATCAACCCTTTAAGGCAAACAAATGCGGCTTCACTATCATCAAACACCACTATCGCTAGTATCATGAACCAGCCATTGAATCCGCTTAGTCCCCAAAAATAACCCTAGTAACCAGGACTATCGTATCGGTGATGCCGAACGCCAGAAGGCAATGGATGACTTAGGCAAAGCATTTTGCTGCCGGCCGGTTGGATATCACCGAATACGATAATCGCCTCACCAATGTCGCAGAAGCAACCATGCGGTCCGATTTGATACCAATTTTCTCGGATCTTCCAGCCATTACCGATGCCAATACCCCGGTCACTATACCGCATGCCGCAGGACTCCCCTGACGAGGTCACATTCACCAGCAGCGAAATAGAGGAAAGCTACCGGTCTGGGAAACGCATCAGGCTGGGGATTACGCTGCTCATGTTGCTCCCTTTCCTTGCCACTTTCCACCTGGAGACACTTTATAAGCGGTATAACATTCATAGCTTTTCTTGCCACATTCATCATGTTGTACATCCTGAAGTTGGGGCCGAAGTCATGGCATCAACCCAGTCCCCGCGCCTTGGCGCGGCAGCGACAGCGGCAAATCGCCCAGGCCCAGGCCATGCAGGTGCAGGCTATGGAGCTAGCGAACGCGCAACAAATGGCGCAGCAGCGACTCGTCCGGCAACAACGGCAGGCGGAAATCACCAACGCCGCCCTGGAAGTGACCAGTACGTCCAACGGCTCCGGGAACCGTCACAGCCGCTAACAATCTACCAGGACTGTGGTGTGTAGTCAGGCAACTAAAAAGCCACCACTACCATTGAAAAATATGAACTCGCAGGTAACCCAGCCCTATCCCCAAAATCCCGTTTCTAAATTGGCTAGCTGGGATTATGGCATTGACAATACTGAACGATGGTATGCGAAAACTGCGTTAGATTGGCATTATGCAGCTAGTGGGCTACACCCCGTGGATTATAACAACCGGTTGTCCGCCATCATGGTGGCCACAATGTGGTCCCACCTGGTGGCGGTCTTTGCTGATTTACCCGCACCCGGCCCCGCTTATGATGGTGGCCAACTATTCAAAGCATGCCGGAGAACACAGAAAACGAGCTATACACCATTCATGGTGGGGATTATTTTGTTCATAGTGTGTCTTCCGTTCACCTTGTTTGTATCCATGTCTGCGACCCCACACAATCATGGTATTGCCCGCACTATCATGGATTATGGCAATAGGTGCCAGGTAGCAAGCAGAATTGCACGCTGTAATTTCATCAAACAGCTCAATCCCCAACAACGCGAATTCTTGCATGCTGCAGAACAGGTACGGGCAAATCCGTTTTGCTCACAATAGCAACAGCGACTGAAACAATATAAACAGCTGATGCGGGTGACTCTTCCGCTAATCGCTTCACTATTATTAGTGCTATGACATCGTCTGTGCCCCCAATCAACCCCCGTAACCAGGACTATCGTATCGGCGACGCCGAACGCCAAAAGGCAATGGATGACCTAGGCAAACACTTTTGCTGCCGGCAGGCTAGACATCACCGAATACGACAATCGCCTCACCAATGTTGCAGAGGCAACCATGATGTCTGATTTGATACCAATCTTTTCAGATCTTCCAGCCATCACTGACGCCAATACCCGGTCACTATACCGCATGCCGCAGGACTCCCCTGATGAGGCCGCATTCACCAGCAGCGAGATAGAAGAGAAAACTACCGGTCTGGAAACGCATCAAGCTGGGGCATTACGCTGCTCATGCTGCTCCCTTGCCTTGCCACTCCGCCTACAAACACGCTTATAAGCGGTATAGCATTCTCGGTCTTTCTTGCCACCGTTATCATGTTGTACGTGCTGAAGCTGGGGCCGAAATCATGGCATCAACCCAGCCCCCAAGCCCCTGGCACGCCAGCGCGGCAACGGCAAATCGCCCAGGCTGAGGCGCAGAAGGTGCAGGCCATGGAGCTGGCCGAACGCGCAACAAATGGCGCAGCAACGAGCCCTCCGGCAACAGCGACAAGCAGAAATCACCGACGCCGCCCTGGACGTCGCCAACCAATACATCCAACGACTTCGCAACCGACACCACCGCTCATAACCTGCCGGTGATGAGGTGGTGTGGTCAGGCAACCGGGAGCCCACCACTACAATTGATAGGTATGAATCTGCAGGCACTCCCACCCTACCCCCGAGATCCTGTTTCTAATTCTAAGTTCGCTAGCTGGGATTATCCCATTGGGAACATTGAACGGTGGCATGCGAAAACCCTCGTTGGATCAGCATTATGCGGCTGGCAAGCTACAGCCTGCAGAATATGAAACCCGGATGGTTGGCATCATGGGGGCAACCATGTGGTCCCACCCTGGTGGCGATCTTCGCCGACCTTCCGCGCCTGGCCCCGCCCTACGATGGCAAGCAATTGCTCAGGCATGCCATGCGGCACAAAAAGCACAATCCATGAGCCCGTATAGTAAGAATATCCATGTGTACCCATACTTTTTGGGCGTTATTTTCCTCCTCATCATGCGCATTGCTGGTCCTTCAGGATCTCGTACTTTTCCATGCAGATCTTAATCGCGCCACTTTATTGTAATTTCTATGGCTACTGTGGATAAATACAAAAGTGTATACCAGAATTTCAGTAACCAGTTGAACCTCCAGCAGCGTGCTCTCTTAGATGAGGCGGCAAACGAAGAATACGCACAATACTACTGGACAACAACAGCATAACAGATTCAAAACATGTTTAACAACATAAAACAGACAATACTAGTGCCGCACGCTAATAACTTCACTATTATTAGTACTATGACATCGCCTGTGCCCCTCAATTAACCCAGGTAACCGGGATTACCGCATTGGTGACGCCGAGCGCCAAGAGGCAATGGACGCTCTAGGGAAGCACTTCACCGCTGGCCGGCTTGACGTCACCGAATACGACAACCGGCTCGCCAGCATCACCAACGCAGTCATGCAATCCGACCTGGCACCAGTCTTCGCGGACCTCCCCCACTAGTTTCGCCCTCCCCCACTCCCCCACCATCGGTAGGACCAGCCGCAGCGACAAACGCCCCCTCTACCCCCTAACGCTGGTTGATGAACCGGAAAACCGCACCAAAGTCTTATACCGGTTCCTCATGTTACTGCCACTGTTTATGCTGGCCAGTGCGGCATTCACCCCATTCCTGTACCTGTTGGGTTTTGCATTACTCCCGCTGATTCTCGTCGGCTTGATCGTTGCGGGGGTGAAATTTTTGGGGCAGCCCACGGAACCACCACAGCCGCCACAAATGATCGATCCCCAGCAACTAACCTCCCAACAGTATCAGCAGATCCAAATCACCCAACAACAGGGTGACCACAGACCAATACAACCCGCAACAATCTACGGTACAGCGTTATCCGATGGCGGTATAACAACGATTGACGCTAACCGAGGGTCAACCCACCAAAGCATGGGCATGTCACATGTGGGGGCGTTCATAAGTTTCATTGCCTCACCCGCACATGTCTGTGTGCGCACTGGGGCAAAAAGTGGCAAAATTTAACGAATGAATAACAAGGAACCCCACAACACCCCAACTGAAGCGCCTGTCGAAACCCCCACCGAAACCCGCACTCACTCCCGCCGGCCTCAGCGCCGGCGCATCTTCGACCAGTCGGAGAAAATGAAAATGTGCTCTACGAAATCCGGGGGCCGGTGGCTGAGGAGGCAGAAAGATTAGAGCTTGACGGGCATCGCATTCTCAAGCTCAACACCGGCAACCCGCCATTTTCGGGTTTGAGGGCCCCTGACGTGATCGTGCAAGACATGATCGCCGCCCCTGCCCATTTTCGCAAGGGTATTCGACCTCTAAAGGCATTATTACCGCCCGCCGCGCCGTGGTCACCCGCTACGAGGTGATACCCGGGTTCCCGAAATTCAGCATTAACGACGTCTACCTGGGTAACGGGGTGTCCGAACTCATCACCATGGTCACCCAAGCCTTGCTTAACGACGGTGATGAGGTACTCATCCCTGCACCTGACTACCCATTATGGACCGCAGCTGTGTCCCTGGCCGGTGGGAAACCCGTCCACTACATCTGCGACGAGGCCGCCGATTGGAACCCCGACATAGCAGACATGCGGGCTAAAATCACCGAACGCACCAAGGCCATTGTGGTCATTAACCCCTAATAACCCTACCGGCGCAGTATACTCACCAGAGACACTCAAACAGATTGTCGAAATAGCCCGGGAATATAGGGTTACTTATCCTGGCCGATGAAATTTACGACCGGATTCTCTACGATGATGCCACCCACACATCCATTGCCTCCCTCGCCCCCGACCTGCTGTGTATCACTTTCAATGGGCTTTCGAAAACTTATCGGGTAGCCGGCTACCGCGCCGGGTGGATGGTATTGACTGGCCCAGGACCACGCCCTGGGGTTTTATTGAGGGATTGGATTTATTATCGAGCACCCGTTTGTGCGCCAATGTGCCGGCACAGCATGCAATTCAGGTAGCCTTGGGGGTCGGCAGTCAATTTATGATTTGACTTCCGCCCATGGCCGGCTGACAAGGCAACGTGATGTGACGTGGGAAAACTCAATGAAATTCCGGGTGTGAGCTGCGTAAAGCCTAAGGGGCGTTGCATGCTTTCCTAAGTTGGATCTCGAATATTACGATATCCACGATGATTCCCAATTGATGCTGGACTTGTTGCGTGCCGAGAAAATTTTTGTTGGTTCATGGGACTGGTTTCACTGGCCACAGCCCTGACCATTTCCGGGTGGTGACCCTACCGTGGGCCAAATGAATTAGCGGAAGCTATTGATCGCCTGGGAAATTTCCTGTCCAGCTACAAGCAGTAGGAGTGATCCGATGGGTGAGGCATAACCACCAATTAGAATCAGAGTCAGAGAACGAACCAGAGTCGCCAGCGGAGATTCGGCGGAATCGACGGTCGAAGCGCATCACACCCCGCTGCCCAACAACCGGCAAAGGGGTCGAAGTCCGCAAAGGCAAAGCCGGCTGTGCGCCCCACCAAGGCGGCGCAATCGTCCTCGCCGCAGTCGGCGGGTGCCGGTCGCCCGGCCAAACGGACGGTTCGGAAAGTATCCCAACAGCCTGCTGATGCTGCCCCCGCCACCCCGAAGGGGCCGCGGGTTCGGAAGCCCCGGCCGGCGAAGGAACCAAGCCTACCCAACCCACCCCGCTACCCCCGTGGCTTTCCGGGCAGCAGCCGGCGAAGCCAACTAAACCAGCAAAGCCGGCGAAGCAGCCCAGGTGCCCCTGGTCGCAGCGGAAACCAGAGGCTGAAAGCCCAGCTGTGAACGTCGATAAGCAAAAGCAAACCGAAGACCCGGACCTGGACGTTTACGCGCATCCTGCTGGTTGCGTTTATTGCAGCCTGGGTTGGCGGCACCATTTTTCGGCGTGTACACCATGTGGCCGGGCGATAAAAACCCAATATTTCGCCGAATTTTTATACCTCGTTCAGCATGAGTCATGCGCAGGTTGAGGGCACCGTATTATTCACCCAACCAGGGTCATGCACGTCGTCGGAAGTCGGCCGAGTGTTCGACACTCGCCGCGGGAATCGCCCGGGTCGGATAATAACTGCCAGTGGTATATCACCCAAATCGACTCAGGCACCAACAAGGGCAACGCACTCTATTGATTAATTCGCACAACCCCGGCGAGCCCGAGCTGCACAAGAATGACCGGATTCTCCTCATCGAGGACAAGGCAGCCGATGGGGCCATGTCGTATGGGTTTAGCGACTTCCAACGCACTTACCCGCTGCTGCTGTGGGGACTCATTATCGCGGCGGCGATCGCTGGGTTTGCGCTGATCCGCGGCGTGCGGGCCCTCCTGGGGTTGGGCATCACTCTGGTTGTGGTGGTGCTGTTTACCGTCCGAATATTGCTATTGGGCGCCTCCCCAATTTCGGCGGCGGTCGTCAGTGGGGCCGCAATCCTCCTGCTGGTGGTGTTTATGGTGCACGGGTTCAATTGGAAATCCGCGTCGGCGCTTGGTGGCACCCTCTTAGCACTCGTCATTGCCGCCTGGCTGGCCACCATCGCCATCGACAATAACGAGCTTCGCGGCCTTGGCAATAGCGATAACCTGTCCATCATTGTGAACCTTCCCGACGTGTCCGTGAAGGGCCCTCATGCTCTGCGGATTCATCATTGGCGCCCTGGGCGTGCTCAACGACGTCGCTATCTCCCAGGCTTCCACCATCAACGAGCTGGCCGACCTAGACCCGCAGGCATCACCAGCCCGGCTATTCCTGGGGGCCATGAAGGTGGGCCGCGACCATATTGCCTCCATGGTGTACACCCTGGTGCTTACCTACACAGGCGCATCCTTGCCACTCCTGCTGCTGCTGTCGGTGTCGGAACGGCCGCTGGTGCAAATCCTCACCAGCGACGTTGTAGCCACCGAAATGCTGCGTTCCGGGATTGGTGCACCTGCCCTCACGCTGACCGTACCCATCACCACGGTGATCGCCGCATACACGGTGCCGAACACCAGCAACAAGGCCGACACCACCACCGATGAGGGTGCTGATTCAGAGGCAGTAGCGGACCCCGCCCCGACGACCGCATAATCCCACGGTAGGGGCGTCGATAAGCTCGTAAGAGAGGCCAAAGGCCTGCCACTTTCCTCGGCGGCAGGCCTTTTTGCTTGCTTGTTTTTTTGTCCGGGACGCGTCGCGCCCGGCTGCGTAATTGCAGATGTGCCTCCAGTCGTTCTGGGCTCATTTTCCACATCCGCCGGTCAGCATTGCGCTGTGCCAAGGTGCACCTCCTTACGTTTCTCACCGGTGCACCAATACTGTACCACGCGCCCCTAGTGGAACAGGGACACTTCCTTGCCCCGGCCGCGCAGGATCCCCACCCCGCCCACGGCGCCGATGCTTGCCACTATTGCGGCAACCATAGCCCACGTCCATAATTGGCCGGGGTGGAATTACTACGCACCATAAACCTTGGTGATGTTTTTCGACTGGGACCTCGGCCACAGCTTCTGCCGCTTCGCGTCCGTAGCCGCCTGACCGGTGAGGTTATCCACAAACTTCGGCACCGACAAGGTGTGCCCGACACCGCCAGCGAAATAGTGAACTTCAACGGTTGCGTGTTTGCCGTGGCCTGCGGACGGTAATACCGAAGCGCCACCCACTGCTCCCCCAGACAGGAACTCGCCCACCACTGCCCTGCTCCTTCTCCAGGTTTGGCCACTGGATCGGATTGGTGACGGTCTCGATCCCCACGGCCTGCTTTGGACGACACCGACACATTATCGTACGGCACACTATCGGTCGTGCCCGTGGTCATGACCGGGTTAAACGTGGGCCCACCACCCGCCACTCCAGCGAAATAGGCTGACTGGTGTCCGCATTCCGCTCCAGCTCAATGGGCGACGCATTCACATCCACATGCAACCGCTGCCCCTCCGACACTAAAACCTTGAACCATTGCAGTTTATTGGGCTCCAGCGTGCCGGAATAGTTTCCCGACCCGATTAATTTCGCATTCTTGCGCTCGTCCGCCATGGCCAACGGCACCGCGGGACTATCATCCGTGGTTAATGTCGCATTTGTCGACGCCGCAGCCGTTGGTTCTTCCGACGTCCGGGGAACCTTCCACAACATGAATTCGAATGGAAGCTCCATGGATGGCTCAATGGCGCCCCGGCGCTCTAAAGACACTTTAAATTTGCCCGGCTTTGCATTCCTGGTCCTGGCCGCCCACCCTGGGGAACTAATATATCCCGTAAATGGGGCGGCAAAAATTCGTGTTATCTTCCTGATCGGTGCTCTTTGGGCCACACAATTATGGCCCTCCTGATCGATAATGAATGGGATGATTTGCAGGGTCGAATCCATCCGCTGAATCCCCTGCTTAGGGGGCACAATATAGCTGAAGGCAAGCTGCTCGTCCTCCTTCAACTCCACATCCCAATGGAGCAGACCGCGGGCCGTGGCAGTATCGGTGAATTTATCCTGAAACAGCTTGGGGTACAGTTTGCCGTCAATCGCACCACCCGGAACTAGCAATGGTGCTTTCTGCGGGTCGGTGGCGCCATTTGCTGCCTCTTTAGTCTCCTGGACATCATCGGTTTTTGTGGACACCTTTTGAAGGATCGGCCGTCGCCGGAGCGGCCGTTTCCTGGGATGGTTGGCTGCTCGCACTCGCGCCCGCGGTGCTGACAGTGGTGCTCGTGCTGGTGGTGCCGGTATTGCCGGTGGCGCCCGTGCCGGCGCCAGTACCATCCGCCGGGGTGCCGACCGAATTCCCCCACCAGGCGTAGCAACGGTGGAGCCGGTGGTGTTTGCTTGCTGCGCGTGACCAGGCTGGGGGCCAATCCCAACGCCATGATGGCGCATAATGCGGCGGTGGTCACGACCGCAGCTTGTCGACGTACCGGTTCTCAATCCACTGTTGCGCATGTATGTAAGCCTAAACAGGAAACCGTGAGACGTTAAGCCGGTTCACTATTCCATATCGGCAAATCTAGCCCTAATATAAAAATTTTCCCCAGATTTTTACTAAATATAACTAGGTGTAAATACCAGCCTTTATGAGATTTTTATGCGCCAAAAATCGTATTTTTTACCCCGGTTTTGCCGGCTATTTCTGAGCGTTACCAAGCGATAAACTCAGCAATAAAAATGCTCTTTTCTACACCCCTATCACCCCCACGGGAGGGCGTCGATAAGCGAGTCAGGAAAAATTCAGATAGGCGCGCGACGGCGTGGGACCGTCTTGGCCTGATACTTCGAACCCAGCACGCTGGAACCATACGGGATTTCGGCGGGGCTTGTCATTTGAACAGCGCCAACTGGCCGACCTTCATGCCCGGCCACAATGTGATGGGCAGATTGGCCACATTCGACAACTCCAGGGTGATGCGGCCGGAAAAAGCCCGGGTCTACAAAACCCGGCGGTCGAATGCGTGAGTAGTCCCAGCCGACCCAACGAGCTCTTGCCCTCCAGGCGGCCGGCCATGTGCGCGGGTAACGCAAACCGCTCCAGTGTGGAGCCCAGCACAAACTCGCCCGGGTGCAGCACAAACGGCTCATCCTCGGCGACCTCAACCATGCTGGTCAGATCATCCTGCTGCTGTTTCGGATCAATGTGGGTGTATTTGGAATTATTGAAAACCCGAAAATGCCGATCCATGCGCACATCCACACTGGAGGGCTGGACCAGTTCCGGGTCGAAGGGGTCGATAATTAAAATCGCCGGCATCGATTGCTGCACGTATGTCACGATCGGAATAAAGCACCTTTTTAGTGTAACCCGGCATAGGAGTCCAACACACCAATGGGAAAGAACGCCGATGAAGCGTCGAAGTGTCGGAGCACTCGTGGCAGCTGGGGTGCCAGCGCCTGACCCATGGCCTAATTGCGACCTGGTTGCAACCTGGCATTGACCTGAAATACCCATTTTTCTTGCCTAAATTGCCCCCTGCAGGATTTTTAGTGCTAGACTGTACTTCGTTGTGAACTGGTCAGCCTGTTGGCCTGGCCCTTAAGTAGCAAACCACTATTGCCGATGTAGTTCAATGGCAGAACTCCTGCTTCCCAAGCAGGCGGCGCGGGTTCGATTCCCGTCATCGGCTCTTTAATAGAAAACCCCATGCGATTTGCATGGGGTTTTTTTCACGCCATTGCGTTGGCGCATCAAACACAGTTAGTGTTCTGGTAGGAGCACATATTTACCATAGCCCGCACCTGACTCCATGAGGGTATGCGCCTGGGCTGCTTCCTTCAGGGGAGCACTTTGTGCGGCGTCACATCAATGGCATGGTCCTCAATAATCGTGATGGCTTCTTGCAGCAGGTCGGCGGTTGCATCACCGGAATGGTATCCAGTCAAATACCCACCACAAGTGTCAATAATCGGGTCGAAGTTTTCGAGCGTCCACTGCCCACCGAGCAAACCGGTATTACACACAATTCCACCCCGCTTCAGCACCGCAAATGAGTACCGAATCGCGGACGGACCAATCAGGTCCAGAACGCAGTCAAATTTTTTTCATCGGAATGAATAACATTATGTGCTTCCTCCAGGATAACCTCGTCGCATCCTAACGCTTTTAAAGTGTCAAACTTGGATTCGTTACGGGTTGTTCCGGCAATCACGGTATTCGGGTAAAGCGCCCGGACCAGCTGGATTGTTGCGACCCCCACCCCTGAGGTTGCTGCCCGCACCAGCAATCGGCTGTCCGCCCGAAGCTGCAACTGTTTCATCGAACCCAGGGCAGTAACAAAAGTTTCCGGCACTGCACCGAGTTCTTCCCAGGTGAAAGAGGTGTGGATAGGCCAAATTCGATCATTTGGCAGGAGAATGTATTCGGCATATCCCCCATCAAATTCTCGGCCCATGCCGCCCATGAGGGCCGCTACTTTCTGCCCTGGCACCAAGGTGGGGTGGTACTATCCGCCACGACTCCTCACATTCAATTCCCAATATTCGCGGGAAGGTAACGGTGGGGGAAAAGCCCCTGACGTGTGAATATTTCCGACCGGTTGACGCCCTACCGCCTGCACTTTCACTAACGACCATCCTGGCCGTACAGCAGGTGTGGGAATTTCTTCATAGCACAATACCTCGGGCGGTCCGGGTTGGTGCACAACAATTGCTTTCATGAGTGGTCCTTCCAAGGACGGTTATGAGTCAAGGCTTGAAGCCTGCCAAAAATGAGGTCGAAGAAGAATGTGATGAGGATAACGAGCAGTGAGCCACACAGCATGAGGGGATAGTCGCGGTTTTCAAGCCAGCGAAAAATATATCGTCCTAATCCAAAATCTGATGTGAAGGCGACAAAGGTCGCGGTTGAGCTTGCCAGGAGGGCAGCCTGCCGGAAGCCCCCCACAATCAGCGGCAGTGCCAAGGGGATTTCTATCTTCCGTACCTGCTGCCACCAACTATGACCGGTGGCACGAGCACTCTCTATGATCCCGGCGTCGATAGCCATTATTCCCGAGTAAGCTCCTATGAACAGTGAGGGGAACACCAATACGATGAGCGCGAGGGTAGGTGCCAGCACCCCAACACCTAACCAGAGCCCAAAAAGGATCAAAAGCCCCAGGGATGGTAGCGCACGGGCACTGTTCATGAGGATGCTTGCGATCACTTCCCCTGGTCGCACATGGGCACACCAGATTCCGAGGGGAATGGCCAAGACCGAACCGATGATGAGTACCACGAGTGTTAATACGATGTGCTGCTCACTGCGCATAATGAACCCGGAGTCGCCGCCCCAGCGTTGTGGGTCCATAAGAATCGACAGGGCATCCGCAATCATTGAGGCAGCCTTTCCGCCCAGGGGGTCAGTAGCTTTGTGGCAAGCCGGAGGATGGCGTCACAGAGTAAAGCCATAGCCACAATTGCTATGATCCCGGTGACAACTTCGACGGTCAGTGAACGTTGGAAACCATCTGTGAGTAGTGTCCCCAAAGACGACACCCCTACCAATGCCCCAATCGACGCCAGTGAAACTGTTGACATTGTTGCGACCCGCAGCCCAGCCATGAGGACTGGTAAGGCTAGCACGCATCGAACCCCAAACGTGATACGCCACGGCCCATAACCTAAGGTTTCTGCCGACTGAAGATGAGTGTTATCCACCGAGGCAAATGCGTCGATACTGGTTCGAACAAGTAACGCCACGGCATAGAGGCCCAGTGCCACCATGACAGTTACCGGTGAAGTAATGGAAACCCCCAAAAGATCGGGGTTATCACTAGCAACGGTAGTGAGGGAATGGTGTAGAGCAGCTGACAGGCTCCCCCGATTATTTCCTGCGCTCGCGGATATTGGGCACCCAGCGCCCCAACGAGCACCGCACAGATGAATGCAACAATCAGAGGGGGGACAATCAGCACAGTATGGTTCAAAAATAATTGGCCGATAAAGCTGGAATTTTGCATGACCCAATTCATTTTAATCCACCTTCAAGGGCCTGGTAGCTTGAATGAATTTTTCGACGAACGGGGTTGCCGGGTGAGTCAGAATCTCACGAGGTGTTGCGTGTTGCTCGATATGGGCGCGAACGCTAAGAACAGCAACAGTATCCCCAAGGAAACAGGCCTCGCTAAAGTCATGGGTGACCAGAATAATTGTTTTATGGAAAGTCCCGTTGCAACTGGGCCACCATTTCTTGCAGCCCATGCCGAACGATGGGATCTACCGCAGCAAACGGCTCGTCCATCAATAAAAATATTGGGGTCAAAAATTAGCGCCCTGTGCCACCCCCTACCCGTTGTGCTTTGGCCACCGGAGAGTTGGTAGGGTATTTCCGCCCCTAGAGCAGGGTCCAGTTCCAGGCTTTTCCATCAAATGGTGAATGCGATCCGATGATGCTGGTGTACCCAAGCAGTCGCGGAATGGTATTAATGTTGGCTTCGACAGTAAGGTGGGGCAGCAATCCGCCGCTTTGCATGACATAACCGATTGACCTGCGCAGCGATATGGGATCCTACGTGCCACATCAACCCTCATCACTGAGTACGCGGCCTGACGACGGGGTGACCATGCGGTTTACCATCTTCAGAAGCGTAGTTTTACCGCAACCGGAGGATCCAACAAGCGCAACACACGCATGGGAAGGCACCTCAAGGGAAAAAACTGTCTCACTGCGGGTGCGGAACCATATTGTTTCTGAAACCGATTCGAAGGTAATCACTGAGCTTCTTCCACCCCTGACGTGGTTGTTAGTGCCGACTGGCTTTTGTTGATGAGTGGAAAGCCACCGTGAGGCTATATCTGAGGCTTTTGCACCCCAACACTATCAACATTCATGGCAAGAAGATCCTCCGCTGTAAGGCTCTGCTGGATAGAGTTGATAACATCTTGGGCTCTGCGGAGTCGATCCGAAACCAGTGGCACAACATGCGATGCCAGCATCAAATGCTTGGGATCCGAAAGAACCACAAGGTTATTGGTATGAATATCCGGTGATGCGGTATTGATCTTGGCCAGGTTAATGGTGCCATCCTTCAGGGCTTTTCATTGTGAGCGCCCGCCAGAATCTTCAATCGGCACGAATCGGGTGTTAATGCCGTACGTTTTCTTTCAACCCAGTGGGGCCATAGGGGACGCGTTTCCAGCTCTGAGTTACCCCCAAGGGTTAATTCATCAATCCCGGAAAGATTATCGAGGCTTTGAATATTATGTTCATGGGCAAAGTCTTCTCGGACCACATAGGCATCCTGGTCTGTGGCTTTAGCGTCGTTAAGAACGGTGAGGCCGGCAGGAACAGCGGTTTTTAATTCGTCATAGACGGCTGTTTCATCACGGGCTGTTGTGTCTTTTTCCAATACTGGAGCAGGTTCCCGGTGTATTCCGGAAATACGTCTATTCCACCTTTTTCGATTTCTGGAAGGTAGGCTTTCCCTGCCCAATGCGGAATTTACGCTGCACCGTATACCCATTTTTCTCCAAGCTCTCAGCATAAATTTCGGCAATGATTTCGTTGGAGTAGTAGTCTTGGCTTCCCTACAGACAATCGCGTCCCCTGGGTTATCCTTCGAGTTGGAATTGTTTGCTAAGGATCGGATTTCAGTCCACACCCCACTCAGGCAGGTGAAACCCAATGCCATCGTTATGATTACAATGAGGCTCTTCCTGAGCTGTTTACTAGTCGTTGCTATCATTATTTATCTCCTTTGGGATCTATATTTTCTTCACAAGATAACCGACGAAGCATATCGATGAGCTGAAGATGTTCTTCGGCAGTAAGTGAAGAAAAGAATTGAGTGGTTGCCTCGTCAACATGTGTGCGAGCTTCTTCGAACGCAGCACGTCCTTCAGGGGTCACCATAATGACTTGTCGACGCTTGTCCTTCTCAAAGCGTTTCCCGGATAACCAAACCAATTGATTCCAGACGTTCACACAGTTTCGACGCTGCCCCATCGGTAATTCGCTGTATCCGCGCAAGTTCAGTCACTCCCAAACCTTCCGGATGATGAAGAATGTTTTGGAGGATAAGGGTATCGCGCAGCATTCATCCCTGGGACAATTTTGGCAGCTTTATCAATCTTTGGACCAGGCACAAATTTGTGCATTTACGAGGGAAGAAAACAACATTTCAGAACAGAAACTAGACGAAACATCCGTAACTGAACTTGCTTTTCCATGAGGCACATCATAACAATACTTTCCATGGAAAGTAAATAGGCATGGGGCGTTCTAGCCATACTCCGTTGCCTTATACTCCATCCAGAACTGGTACAGGGCATTTTTTGCACCAACTACCTAAATGTGAGTAAAATTATACATTCCCCCCTTTCCAGACAGGCATCACACTTCACACTTTTTGGCATTTTGCCACTCAACATGATGCCATATCAACAAAGCAGCGCATCCACCTGCGGTAATAACCACTACACCACCATGGTACTTTGAGGCATCAACTCATTTCACTACGACTGCCATACCTGCTACCTGTGGTTATTCTTGCCGGGCCACCTACAGCCAGCGAGTCGATTTCAGCGAAAACTAGCCAAACAGATTATGCTGAACAGCTCAATAAAATTCCAGCGGGCCAGACCCCTGACTCGCAATCCTTTTGCAGCTAGTAATACAGCTAGTAATTTTATGGTTTTCTATTGGTTTGGGAATATTTTTAGAAAATTTTCAACATTTTTTTCTTTTTATATTACCAGCTCATAGCCAGTAGAGGACATGTCAACTCAATAAACCCACGGGAAACGAACAATCATTGGTTCCTACCAACGATTTTTAGGTGTAAGGTTGATTGAAAGTTATTTACTACTGATATTGAGGTGACTGGAGTGAAAATCTAGCACTTCATAAAGCGCACTACAGAAAGGAGCCCTAACGGCCATGACCATTCTTGATTTTTCAGCCTAAAAAGCTCTCTTCGGTGGGGGAGCTTTTCACTACATTCCTGCAAACGCCGCAGGAACGCACCGGTGAATCCAAGCGAGCAGAGACCGGCGAAACTGAACCATCCCAGTCCCTTTGCACGCATTTATGCAGCAGACCCCTGAATGAGCACCGCGGCAGCAAGCTTTGACGACGCCCCTGCCGACCTCCAGGATCCTCTTCGTCTCCGACGATAATGCTGCACGAACCCAAATCGCCTCGGCATACACCCGATGGCTCGGAGGCGAACAAGTGTTCGTCCGGTCCGTTGGTTTGACCCCGGCATATCATGTTGATCCATTAGTGATTGAAGTTCTCAACGAGCGTGGCGTCCCTACCGACGACCCTCAAACCCAAGAACTTCAACCCTCACACCTTGGGCAATATCGACGAAATCATTATCTTCGATGACGACGCCCACGTCAGTGACGACGTGAAAACCTGGAACATCACCAAAAAAACATCAGCACCAAGGCAGACATCCATGCCATGTGCGACGAGGTAGAAGCACGGGTGCGGAAACTCCTCAACGCCCTGGGGATCACCCCCACCCCCCATAAAAACATCATCCCGGAATTCTTGGCAGCCTAACTGAAGGATGCTGAAGGATCCTGAGAGTTTTAGCCCAGCCCAGCTATCGCCCCACAACCGGCCGATAGCTGGGCTTTCGAGTTTTTCGGCATGGTTCTGACGCCGACCAGGATATTGAGGTTTATCCCTAAATATCCTGGTCTTTTTGAATGATTTCCCAAATATTTCCGGGTAGTCACACCACCTACCACATGGGTGTACACAAATCATTTCCGCTACGCATTGTGGTGATGTACTGGCACATATTCGACGTGAAGATAGTTTCTTTTCCAACTATTTCAGCAAGAAGGGAGCTTCACATGTCGCTAGCTAGTCGTCTGCGTAGGCGTAGGCATAGGCGTGAACGGAAAAGCTGGAAATCAAGGATAGGAAGGTTCTTCCTGTAGGTTCTTCCCTGCTTTTGCTGGAAATAATTGGAGCCCTAGACAGAATTGGCTCTTGTCCAATGGCACCTTGGTTCTCCTGGTTGCGTATTTCCCACAACATGATTACACCCATGACTGCGGCTGCACATGCCCTAAGCTAGAGTTTCATTCCTAGCCACAGTCGGGTAACGCTTCTGAATCGAGAAAGTCAAGCTCAGCAAACGTGCAGCGGCGGCAGACCTGGCGCCGCGTGTGCTTTAGCCTGGGTGCCGGTTGATAGCACTCCCTAGGCAGCCCCCCAACCCCTCACAGCCAATCTAGCTGCGGTTTTGCTTTAGCTGGGGTTCCGACCAGCGCCTCACATTCACACAGGAAACGCATCTCCCCAAAAACCGGAAGCCCAGCTAACGCAAAACAGCTACAACAAGCTGCAAACTTACTGAGCTTGAGTTCGTGATTACTGGCCTTTTGGCACCCCCATCAACCAGAAGTCCAGCTCAGCAAACATGCAGCCCTGCCCGCCAGCGGTTTTGCTTTAGCTGGGGTTCGTGATTATTTCGAGTTTTCGGGGGCCTGCTGGGCAGAAACCCCAGCTAAAGCAAAACACGCAGCTCAAACCGGTAAAATGAATTTGATTCTCCCGCCCCTGAAGCCAGGCACAGCCAGCCACGTACGGCCGATGAGCAAAAATCCCGACTGGGGTCTGATCCCTGGCAATCGCTAAAACCCGGCACCGCCCGGCCGTCGTCAAGCGTGAGGAGTTAGGTGCACTTCACGATGGGCGAGGGGTTATACACCGTCGTGGTGGTTTTGCGGGACAGCTCGTTGCCGTTGAGGTCCTTCACAATGCGCGTATCGGAGGTGGTGAACCCGGGCGCGCCGCTGGAGGGTGAACAATCTTTGCCTGACAGACTGATCGTATTCGGCTGTGTGGTGGCCCAACGGCCGCCGTTCACGGACTCCACATTGACCACCTTCACGCCCATGAGCTTCACGGTCACCTGGCCGCCGCCAGCGGAGGTCACGATGCGCACCGGGTATTGGCTGGTGTTCTTAAACGCCAAGTCGATTGCGCCTTCGAACACGGTTGCCTCACGGCCGGCCGGGTACCGGGAAATATAGTAGCTGTGAGTGTGTGAGTCACGTCCTCCATGCCGCCAAAAATAGGCTGCATTATAGAGCGTGGTGGCGAACTGGGAGATGCCACCACCCACCGCCTTATCCGCGTGACCGTTCATGATAATACCGGATTCCACGAAGCCCTGGGCGGTGCCACGTGGGCCGGTGTAACCGTTGAGGCTGAACGTGTCGCCAGGGGCGACCATAGCGCCATCCACCATTTCTGCCACCCGGGCAATGTTCACGCCGGACGCCTGGGAGTAGCCGCCAGTGGTGAATTCGCCCACCACCTGGTCGAAGGTGGCGGCGTTGGCCATTTCGGTGGTGAAGCTGGCTGGTTCGTCAATGTAGGTGGCGTCCCAGGTGCGGGGGTCGTCGGCGATGATGCGCTCGTTGATGTGGTCGAACGTTTTCACCCAGTCGATGTGCACACCATCGCTGTGGGGTGTGACCGTGCGGTCGGAGCCGTGAACGTAATATTGGCGTTGACCCGGGGTTTTTCGGTGGTGATGAGTTTTTCGGCGAAGATTTCACGGGCCCTGATCGTAGTTGAAGTCGATCTTGAACTCGTCATTTTCGGGCCGGAAGGTCACCACCTCGCCCATGCGATCGACTGGGATTTCACCATTATTGTCCCGGCCGTGCAGCACCAGGGGCGCGGACACGGCCTTCTTCCCGGGGCCCTCCACAATGGCTGCACCTGTTTCTCCCCATACTTTCGGGTGGAGATGGTGGCGTGTCCTTCACACCACCGGGTTTCAGCCAGCCGGTGAGAATGGATTTTTCCACCCTGTTCGGCGTCGACGGTTTGGCCGTCGGCGGGGGCTGATCCACTTTCACCTGGCCGCCGGTGAGCACGATGCCGGCGTCGACGGGTGCGGGGCTGAGCTCTCTGGTGACCCGATCGACAGCGGGCCGGAAATTGGCCGGATCGGCGTCGGAAACGATAGGAACCTCGGTGTCTTAAAGAAACCAAGGATCCGTTTAATAGGGTTGAGTGATTGGGATTCCAGAATCTAAGGTTTTATCTCAGTTGACCCTCAGGCCGGCCGCCCGAGGGTCGATGATTGAGGTGCGTTGACCCTGCGGTGATAGTGACGGGCTTGATAATTTCGTCGGCAAGCTCTTTTTGCAAGAGTTCTTTCGCTTCAGCGCGTTTCATGCCGCCGACCCGCACGCCACCGATCGCGGTGCCGCGGGGCATGGTACCTGGCTGAGAAAAATAATCGACACCGTAACCAGTGCCCAAAAGCACAAAAGCCCAAGCAGTATGCCGCCGAAGAATCGGGCCGGCATATTGCCTGAAGTCAGCTCAGTATCCCTGTTCGATCACTCTTACCAATGTAGTAGACAATTCCCTAGTGTTTTTCGAATCTATTCTGCCCCCACTAGCGCTGATAGTGGCTTACGCGCTCAGCTTTTGCGAACACATCTTGTTCACTTAAGGCCCTCAGCAATCCGTTTCATGGTGGTGTCGATCGCTGGCAGGAGCGCATCGCGGTCAACCAGAGGCTTGGTCGGCCCAGCAATGATAGCGGTAGCCGCGCATCCTGCGGAGTTAGTTGGTTACTAATAGCTTTCATACCTGAAAGATCATCGGTGAAAACCGCCCTGTCGAAGGGACGGGCCGCCTTCGTAACTACCTCGACCGTAGCAGCTGATATGCAGCAGGGTTGATAGAGGATGGGGTTTTGCCGTCGCCCAATCCTGGCGTCGCCATGTGCCCCACCATGACCCCAACACCGGGGGCAGCCAGAATGCTGCGATAGGGGACGAGTCTGAAATTTTGTAGTTCATTCAGCGGTGGGTGACGACTCGTGCCCAGGTGGGAGTCGCCGCTGGCCCCGGCCGTGGCCCGGGAAATGCTTGAAGACGGGCATGACGCCACCATCAAGCATGCCCCTGGGCGAAGGCCGAGGCGTATTCGGCGGCGATGGCGGGGTCGTCGCTAAAACGCCCGATCGCCCACAACCTCCAGGCCAGCACCGTCAATGTCGACCACGGGGGCGAAATCAACGGTGATGCGTGGCGGGCCAGCGAGGTGGCTATGTCGTAGGCCATGCCGCGAACCTCTTCGGTTTCTTCTCCTGGCCATGGTGCGGGGCGAGGGAAGGTTCCAGCACCTCGGGGTGGCGGAGTACCCGCCCGCCTTCAAGTCGATGCTGACTGGCGAATGGCCGGCCGATACGGTTGCGGAGCTCGGCAATCGTCACGCCCGGGCGTGGTGAGAATGGCAGCCTGGTGTCGGAACCAATAAAAAAATGCCGCCGGCGCCCCTGCTCCAACGCGGCCAGGGCGTCATCGAAATTGCGGACGCCCACCATCATGAGTTGCGCTACCTTGGTGCGCAGTTCGGGGTTGGCGGGCATGGTTGAGGTAGTTGTTTGCGCCACACTGCTTTGTCGACGTCGGGGCCGTGGTGGTGGTTATTTCACCTGTTGGTGCGGCTTGGTCGGTTGCATTATCGGCGCAGCTCACCAGGGTGGTTGTTACCGTGACCGCAACCAGGAGGGCCAGAACGGGAAATTTCTTCATGCCCTCACAGTATTGGAAACGTTTTCACCAGCGGAATCTTTCAACACGCATTCCCCTGTGTGTTGGTACCCCTCGACCCTGGGGCATCACCCACGGTTCAACAAGTTTGGGGGTAGTTTTCCTCCTGCGGAAATCGAACATATCCCAAGCATATATAGTAAAAACTTTCACTACTAGTGTGGTATCCACATCGAACCCTGACCTCTAACAACTGCTAATGTATAAAAAGTCGCACTCACCTCATAACTAAAGGTGATTGCAATTTTGTCATTTCAATAACTTCATTTTGGCCGGACACTATATGCACATTTTCCCCAGAAAGTTGGTTTCATGCGCACCCTGTTGAAGATCACGAGTTCAGTAACGGTCATTGGGCTTTGTTATTTATGGGGTTTTTCACTACTGCAATAGGTCAAACTGCGGCACCACCGGTGCCATTGTGGTATCACGTCATGGCGCTGCTGGGGTTTGAATTGATGACGGCCGGGATCACCGGAAGCATCGCCGTCGGGGTCACCCGAAATAGGTTCTCCCCACCGGCGGGATCGGTGGGGGTATTGCAGCGGTTCGGGCCGTTCTCACCTGTTTATGCTGGGCCCTGTTCGCAATTGTGAACATGTGGGGATTGGGGTTTTTTTCGCCACCTCCGTACCGAATAATACTCATGCCCTGTATTATGCGGAGCCGTTGGGCATTAACGCGTTGTTGAGGCATCAATCTGGTTATTTTGGGTGGGCTGTATTGGGCATGTCTTCAACTGGTGCGGGGTTAATATGGGAGAGAAGGAACCTTCGGTCGTCGTAAAGCGAGAAAGCAGTCAAATGCGCGTTTCATATACGGCATGCAATGTGGCATTGAGCATTGGTTTTGTCGTGTTTATCGCCTCACCTCAGCATTGCGTGATCAGCCCCAATTCACATGAGCTCATGGCGCCGGTGCTGCAATACAGCATGTCGATCATTGCGTGAGCTCATGTGGGGCGGCATGCTGGGGCCCTGCGGCCACCACCATTACCTCCAGCGATCCCTCGGCCGGGCATTGCCACCCGATTCGCCGCCCCTACCCTCATATTATTTAGTGTCTTCCTGTTTTTAATTTCTGGTATTTGGGCTACATTTACACCCGAATGCAGCTGCTCATGGGGATTTCGGACCCAGCTCAGCCCCCTATTTGAACTCATTTTGCTGGGGCTAGCGATCGGGTTTTATGTTGAGCGGGATTATTATCGCGATCGGCCAAACGTTGGGGAGGCGGCGGCAAAGGGCAGAAAGCCCCCAAGACTGCGCAGGTAAGCCCACCGGTCAGCCCGCAACCACCGGAACTGACCCTATCGCCGCACCTCCGTGTTCGGCTAGCCGCCACCGATAATACGGGTGGGTTTCCGCCATGCCCCCACCACACCCCACCCGGTTACCCCACCCGTTCTAAGGTGAGAATCGTCAAAGGTATTTTCCCTAAGCTTGAATGCTGCTATCTTTGCACTATGGCCTATGACTCTGACTCCGTTAAACCGTAGAACGCTTGGTCCAGCCATTGCGAGCGCTGTGGTTGGTGTCACGCTGGGCATTGTTGCCGTGGTGGGGGTGTCCATTTTCACAACAGCGCATTCCCCTGCCCGAATCTGGTGCGGTAGGCATAGACCGACCAGTCTTGGGCGACCCGGAGTATGGTTCCCGCAATAACTAAACCAACACTATTACATTTGCTGCACCGCGTACCGTTTCGGTCCGCAACCATTATCAGCCCACGAGGCAGCCACCTGACCGGCTGGATCTTCCTGGGCTGATAAGTTTTTCAACCCTCGGGCTATATCGCCGCCGACACGAAACACGACCTACTGGCCAACCCCGGTAGGTTCTCGCCGCCCAATCCGCCTGGACTGACACGTTTACCCTCGGGCAACCCAAAACCAGGCATACGGTTATTTATTTCCCCACGGCGCGTTTTTGGCTTTTCGACGCCTTCCCGGACGCATTCACCCAACGCCTGTGGTGGTGGCTAGTACTAGTGTCGGCTATTCGGGGTTCCTCCTACTCCTCCGCCGAATAGCCGACACCTCGGGGGCTTGCCGGTTTACCACCGCTTCGCCATGGGGGGCCGCGTTCCTTTATGCCCTTTCCCCGAGTGCTGAGCACGCTCACCACCATTTCGTCGGAAACCTGGCCGGTCATGCTGGCCCCCTGGGTGTTAGGGCCGCTCATCACCCGCTCAGCTCACCCTGCGCAGCATCGCCATGTCGGTGCTGGCCATCGGCATGATGGGGGCGGTGAATGCCACTGCCACTCCCTGGCCGCCTGCACCCCGGCCGGCATTTTTCCTCCTGTGGCGGCTCATGGTGGCGTTCCGGTGGCGGCTCATAGGACTCACCATCATGTGGGGGCCTGGGGGCAGTGCTGATTAGCCTGTGGTGGATCCTGCCCTCTGGTTTTTGGGGCCGCTACGCCAGCCCATTCACCGACTATATTGAAAAACGCCACCGTGGTCACCCGGTGGTTGAACCTGGCCGAAATCCTCCGCGGCACCACCAGCTGGTCGCCGTTTGTGGACGCCGAACGGCAGGCCGGCCACGCCCCTGGCCACGGACCCCTACCCTGATTATTTTTCACCCTGGCGGTGGCCGGCCTGGGGCTTTATGGCCTGACCCGGGTCCGTAACCTTCGGGGTTTCTGGTTCACCCTGCTGGGGATAGGGCTCATCGTGCTGGGTGGCGCCCACCACGTCACCGGGTTTCTAGATGGGGCTGGGGTGGCGCTGCGGAACATCCACAAATTCGACCCCTGGTGCGGCTGCCCCCTATTGGTGGGATTCGCCCAGCTCTGGCAACTATTTCGCGCCCCCAAACTCACCCAACCCGACGCGCCTCAGCGGGCCGCCGAAACCGGTGGGGCATCGGTGGGGCGCGGCATTCCTCATGGCCTGGCTGCCCCGCCACCTGCGGCGGGCCGCCGCCCTGGCCCTGATTCTCTTGGTCAGCGTATCCGCAGTCTCCCCGGCCTGGGCGGGTCGGGCCTCCCGCCGTTGGGCGCCTACCGGTCCGGTGCCCAACTATTGGGCCATAGCCGCCGAATTCCTCAACCACGAAGCCCAAGGCACTCGAACACTTATTCTCCCGGCGAGTTCCTTTGCCCGGCAAACCTGGGGTTGGACCAGGGACGAACCGGCCCAGCCCCTGTTAGACGTACCGTGGGCAGTGCGTGACGCCATCCCCCTAGTCACGCCGGAAGCCATCCGGGGACTGGACGGGATATCCGCCTACCCCACCCCCGAGAACCTGGCACGACTAGGTATCGGGGCGGTCATCGTCCGACACGACCTGGCGCGCAGCACCCGAAACATGTCCGCGGAACGCCTCTTTCCTCAGGCCAAAATCCACCGATTCGGCGAGGTGGAGGTAGTGATCTCAACCGTAACCTGGGCATGACCGTGGTCGATTCCGACCGCATCCCCACGGTTGCCGGCGGCGGGGAATCGTTGGCGCTGCTGTTCGGGGCGTATCGGCTGGTGGGCCAGGGCGAGCATCGTCACCGACACCCCCTGCTGGTGGGCCGCAACTATGGGTCGTTGAACTCGGTGTCCGCACCCCTGGCGGACGCCGCCGAGGCCAAGGATGTGCACAATCGGGTCATTGACTACCCGTCCGTTGGCCCCTTCACCAAGGTGGTGGAATCCGGGGGGCAGGTGGGGCCTCGTCGTCGGCGGGGGATGCAACCAGCTTCGCCGGATCCCGACCCGGGCGGGCAGTGACCGCGGCGGTCGACGGACTCGCCACCACCGCCTGGTGGCCCCTGACCCGGAACCCAACGCGGCGAATGGATCGAACTGCAACCCTGACACCCCCTGGCCGACCCGGTGCTGGAGGTATTACTCACCGCCAGCAAAGCCTGTGCGCGCCGAGGTCATCGTGACCGCCGACGACCGGAAGGTAACCAAACGCATGAAAACTGGTGAGCGAGTAAAATCCCTCATACCTGGCGGCATGGTCTCCAAGGTGCGGCTCACCCTGGGGCAGCTGCGCCCCCTCATCGAGGGTCTGCTGAACTCGCCATCGCCCACGCCCCAATCACCCGCAACGTCACGGTCCCCGACACCCTCACCGCAGGTGCGGCAATTCGTGTTCAACCAGGTATTTTTCCCTACACGGAGCAGTTGCAGCGCTGCTTTCACCGTCCCCTCGAACCATGCGGGTGCGGGTAGACCTGTCCGCCTGTGTGCAACGCGTCATGTTGACGGCGCCCGCCACGAGTGCGGCGACACCATTACCCTCACACCCGGCGTCCACCAGATTCGAACAGGTGCGCAAATACTGAAGCTGACCGAGGTGGGTTTCGACCCCACCGGTGCCCCCACCACACCGCTCACCCACCTCAAACCCGCCACCCGTGAACGCCTCATCATCACCAACCCGCCGCCAACGATGGTCTCATCGGCACCCTGGACGGCACACCCTCACCCCAACCACCATCAACTCCGGCATTCAGGCATTCATCGTCCCACCGGGCCATGGTGAGAATTCCACCTGAGCTTCGCCGGCGACCACCCCTACCGGCAGGGGCTCATCATCGGCAGCATTACCGCCGGCATCACCGCCCTACTTTGCGCTGTCGCCATGGTCCGGCGTCGACAAGCTCGCCACGAAGTGCTGCACATCACCGGTGGCACCCTCACGGCGCCGTCATCGTTTGCGGGGCCTCGCGCTCACCACCGGCTGGCCCATCCCTCATTCTCATACCGCTCACATGGCTGGTGCTGCGCTACACCCTCATCGGCCGCGGGCTGCTCATCACCGCCACCATGACCATGACCGCCATGTGGCTGGCCCGCGCCCCCGGCCCGCCGCAAACTATGCCGGCGACTCGCCGCTGCTCGCCCGCGCCTGCGCCATTGCCGTCATCACCATGTGCATCAGTCTTCGGCGTGGCTCACCCGAATATCCGCAGCCGAAGACACCGAAATCGGCACCACCTCCTGGTCCTCACTCTGCTCATCCTGAACCTGAACCTGCACCAGCCCCGCCACCGGCGGACGCACCACCGCAAGCACCCGCCCCCGGCGTGATACTGTTCTCCGCCAACAACGCAGCAGCTCCGAATCACCGTCATGGATCTGCTCCACCACCACCTGCTCCCCGGCGCGATAGAATTCAACGACTGTTTCGGCAGCTCCGCAACATTCCCCGACTCGTCCGGGATCGGATCCCCATGCGGGTCCCGGGTCGGATGCCCCAGCTTTTCGTCCACCCGGCGTAAAAACTGGTCGGACACCGCATGCTCCAATAAATCCGCCTCGTCATGCACCTCGTCCCAGGAGTAGTCCAACACCCGAACCAGAAACATTTCAATCAGCCGATGCCGGCGCACCATCGCCAACGCCACCTGCCGGCCCGCCGACGTCAACACCACCCCGCATACCGTTGATGCTCCACCAGGCCCCGCGCCGCCAGCCGTTTCACCGCCTCGCTCGCGGTCGGGGTTTTCTGGGCTAACGCCCCCGCAATCGCGCTTAACGACGCCGGCTCACCGGTTCGTTCGACGATATCCCAAATGCATTTGAGGTAATCTTGGGTTTTCTCGGGGTAGTCCATGACATGCACAGTATCCATCCTAATGACCGGCAACCTAAATAAAACAGGCCTGCTACCACCGCGACCATGCCGCCGGCCGATAAACTCTGCACACGGCCAGCAGCAGCCCGGTGATCCCAATGCCCACACCAGCGACGCCCGACCACAGTAGTGAGCCCCGCAAAGTTCCGCACAAACACCTGCACCCCCGCAGCCGGCGCCACCCAGAATGGCGATCGACAGGATCGAGCCCACCGCCGGAATCGCCACCACCATGCTTGCGCACAATAATCCCAGTGTGATTCCTCCACGAGGGCCAGCCACCAGCGGGAATTCCGCACCGCCACCCGGAATGCTATGGGGTCAAAATAATAAAATGCCAGGCGGCGGCCGCAGGTCACCAATGCTATTACCGCGAGCACCAGAATGGCTGCGGCCGACAGCACATCCGTGTGGGATACGGCCAGGAGGGACCCGGTGAGGAACCCCTCCACTTTGAGCGGCAGCGGTTGGAACCAGCGCAGCAGAAACACGCCCAGCGCGTAGCCCACCGTCAGCACGATCCCGGCGGCGGCGGTGGGGAAATCCTCCAGGCTGGCCAGGTATCGCATCAACCACGCTAGTGGGATGCAGAACAGTGCGGCGCCGACAAAGAGCCACAGGCTGAGGCTGCTGCTGGATGCCCCCCATGAATTGGCCGATCACCACGCCCAGCACCGCACCCGGAAACGTGCCGTGGGAGAGCGATTCGGAGAAAAACACCCGCTTGCCCACGATCGCCAGCGCGCCCACGATTCCCAGCAGCACGCCGACCGCGACCACTTCCGCAATGGGAGGGTGAGAATGCCTATCATGTCGCTACTCCTGGTCCGTGCCTGCTGTGGGCTTTGTTCGCTCTGCAAGCTTTGCGACGCAGGGTTTAGCCGCTTTTTGCCCCCTGCCCCCGCCTTTGCGGAAAAGCCGAACGAGCGGTAGTCTGAAGAGTGTTGAGGGCTATCGCTATTACAAACACCACCACCAGCGACAAACTCACCGCCGCCTGGGGGCTAATCTGATGCCCCACATCAACATTCATCGCCACCACCCCAATGACCGCCGCGGTCAGGCCGGCAGCAACCGCAATCCCCACCATCATCGGAATGGTTCGGGCCAAGAGCCGGGCCGCCGCCCCCGGAATAATCAAATATCCGATCACCAGCAACACCCCACCGCGGAACTGGCCACCACCACGACGGCGGCGATCGCGGCATTAAGAGCAGCATCGATCAGGGTCACATTGAGTGCTGAGCCACCATGAAATTCCGGTCAAACGCCACCGCCACCTGTTTCCGCCACGTCACCAGCAATATCACGAGCGCGGCAGTGCTCAACACCGCAGTCTGAATGAGCCGGGTATCCGTCACATCCAAGAGCCGGCCAAACATGAGCGCATCCAACTGACCGGAATAGTCCCCAATGGCCAGACTCAACACCACGCCAACCCCATAAAACTGGTGAGCACCACGGCAGTACCATCTCGGCGGCAGCCCGCCTGGTGACAAACGTGAGCGCCGCAGCGGCAACCGCCGCCACCACGGCGGCGCCGGGCACAATACCATCAATCCCACCCAGGGCCAGGCCCACCACCATGCCGGGAAACACGGAGTGCACCAAAGCCTCCACACTGAATTCCATGGCACGCAATTAACGAGCACCCCCACGCTGCCGCCCACGATTCCGAGAATCAGCAACAAAATGAGAGGGCGCTGCAGGTACGGGAGGGTGAGAATATCAACGAACATGATGCAACAGAGCTTCGGCGGTGTCGTAAATGGCGACATGACCATCGGCAAAAACCGCGGTTTGCTCGCATAGTTGTTCGGCAAGACTGTAGTCGTGGGTGGACACCACCACCCCGGTTCCCTGCTGCTTGAGCTCCGTGAGCACCCGCACCAACACATCTCTGCTCGTGGTGTCGAGACCGTTGAAAGGCTCATCAAAGCAGCATCAAAGCCGGATTGGTGACAATGGCCCGGGCGATAAGCACCCGCTGCCGTTGCCCACCAGACAGGCTACCGAAGCGTTCCGTGGCCTTCTGCTCCAAATTCACCCGAGCAAGCGCCGACGAGATTTTTATTCGAATCAACCCGGCGCCACCAGGGGGTGGTGGCGGACAGTCCCATGGCCACCACACCCTGGGCGGTCACGGGGAAACTCGGATCAATATCCTGGTGTTGTGGCACATACCCAATATTGTTGACACAACGCAAGACACCAGTGGTGCGACACATGCCCAGGATGCCTTTGAGCAGCGTGGATTTGCCAGAACCATTCGCGCCGATGAGCGCGAGGGCCGCGCCGGGGGCCACGGTGAGGTTGACGTTTTCCAAAATGGTGGTGGCATCGTAGCCCAGGTCGAGGTTTTCGGTGACCAGGACCGGGGTTTTCGTAGCTGGCGTTGCAGCCGGCGCCGATGTGGCGGGTGTCGAGGCTGGGGTGGGCGGGGTCATGGGTGTCGCGGGTAGTGCCCTTCGTTGCGGTTGTTTGGCGTTATTGGATATCTCGGGTGGTAGTGGGGCGGGCGTGCCGTCCCAGGCGGTCACGAGGGTGGTGACGTTGTGGATGATGGAGCTGATGTAGGTTTCGCCGGGGCTGCTGGCTGGGCTCAGCGAATCGCCGTATAGGGCATCGTCGTTAGTGATGGCTTTCACACCTGCGCCCGGGCGATGGCTTCGATCGACTTGGAATTATTGGAGTTCTCGGCGAACAGGGCTTTGGCGCCGGATGCTTTTGACCTCTTCCGCGGCCTTGTTGATGTGTTCCGCGGTGGCGTCTTGCTGGTGGTTGAAGTCGCTGAGGGCGGCACCAATGAACTTCACGTCGTAGGCGTTGGCGAAAGTAGCCGAAGGCATCGTGGGAGTGAAGAGCACCCGGTTTTCTTCCGGCACGCTGAAATGGAGTCCCGGACCCACTGGTCCAAGAGGGTGAGCTGGGCCTCGTATTTTTTTCGACAGCGGCCTTAATGCTATCGGCAGCGGCGGGGTTGTCCGACTGGGTTTTTCCAGAGCGGTGCCGATGTTAAACACCTGGACGTCGGCCTGTTTCACGTCGGTCCACACGTGGGGGTCGTGGGTGAATTCGGGCTTTTCGCCGGCGTGACAAACGGCCACGGCCGGACGTCTACTTTTTGGTCGCCGAGTTCAACGGTGTAGCTGTCGCCCTTCTCTTCGGACACCCCTGAGGTGACCGACATGGTTCCCTTAAAGCCGGAGGATTTCACCGCCGAGTCGAGAAAGTGTTCGAGGTCGACACCGTTAACAAAGAGCAGATCGGCTTGTGCCAGCGCCTTCATCTGTTGCGGGGTCATTTCGTGCTCGTGCGCAGACGCGTTGGGGGCGAGCAAACAGGTGAGGTTTAACGTGACGTCGCCGTCCCCACTGGTGGTTTTCGTGACCAGCGGAGTCGGTTTTTGACCAGTTTCATGCCGTTGTTGGCAATCTGGGTGAGGTAGTCACAGATTTGGGTGGTGGTGGCTACGGCATGAATGCCTTTGGCGTTAGCGGCCTGGTCGAGGGTAGTGCTGCAACCAGCCAACGCGAGGGCAGCAGCAAGGATCCCGGCAAAATATTTCTTCTGCACGATCCTCATTCTAGACACCCCTCAAAGCAAAAGTTCAAGTCATTGAACTTATGGTTTCAGTGATCACTTTCTCCCCTGCTTGACGACGCCCTCCCGCCCGAAAAATCTCACCCACCATCACCCACCACTACCTCCCGCGGCAGCGCCTTTCGCGTTAGCTGGGGTTCTGCACATAACCGACCCGAATCCGCCCACCAGGAGCAGAAACCCCAGCTAAGCAGACCTGAAGCCCTATCCACGAAAGTCCCCCACAATCCCTGCCGCAAACCTTCTAAGCATGGTTTCCATTCGACCACCCTCTGTTTGCCCAGGACGCGCATCAACCCAAAACCAGAACCCAAGCTTAGAACCTATGCAGCCACGGCGGAAAAAGGAATAGTAGATGTGCTGAGCTGGGGCTCGCCATTATTCCGACCTCGCAACCCCTAGTAAAACCCGGAACCCCAGCTCAGCAAGAGTGCGACCATGGTTTTCCACAATCAGCGAAATATCCGCAACAGGGTGAGTTTTCGCGGCTCAGGGCACCTCGAAATGGCCATTCCACCAGGACATACCCACAGGATCCCACTATGAAAGATCCGATAAACGTCAACGGCAGCACAACCAAGAAACCGCCGGTAAACGGGCGAATCCCCAACAGTGGCAGCACTGCCCCCAACACCGCCAAATGCCACAGGAAAAACGAATAGCTAATCCTGCCAAGGTATGAGATGATTCGCCAATCCAAAAAGCTTGGGGCCGAGTGAAACGCATACGGCAGAAACACGCATGCGCACATCACCGTCCCGGCATAACCCGCAGCGCAAACTCGCCTGCCGAAGGGTGCTCCAACCCGACCGGTCCGAAAAACTCCTGGCCGGCAAGCCACATCACAAAAAACGCGACCAGCCACCAGGCCCACCGGTATTGGAATACCTTCACGGGTTTGTCCATCACCCCGCGGCGGCGGCGTAGCTCCTCCACCTCGGCCGCGATCAACCCCACCGCATACCAGCAGAAAAACCCGGGAAAAAAGATCTGCATATTGGGCACGTGCTCACGGGGAGAATCCGCCACAACCGGCAGAAACGCCCACCCCAGACTAAGCAATGCCAAACCGCAAAACACCATGATCCGTTTTGCGGGCCCCACATTCCGAAGCGCCCAACCAAGTAGGGGCATAACCAGGTAAAACACCACCTCCACGCACAGGGACCACAGGTGGGTCATCCCACCAAGAAAACCTTCCGGCAGATATATTTGAGTAAAAGATAAGGTGGAGAGAACAGACACCCAGCTGGCACCAAATGCTTCTGGAACGAGAGCTAGCACCACAACCACATATACCCAGTATGCTGGGACAACACGCCAAAACCGGCGGTGAAAATAGGTCACCAACATGCCCCGATGAAAGTCCATTCCTCGCCACAATAGGTATGCCGAGAAGGCGAAGAACACCGCCAGGAAATAGTCGAATCGCCCAGAATCGCCCCGATGTGACTGTGGGGATCAATGCCCGGTTTGGAAGGCAAACATGGGTTGTCATGATCGCCACGGCGGACACCCCGCGGAGTCCCTCCAGCTGGGGTTTGAAGCCCCGGCGATGCTGGGATCCCGCTGGCACCTGGGGTGGTGAAGACGATGTGGTTGGAGCTGATGGTGGGTACGATGGAAACACTGTTGTTGAGCTTACTTAATTAGGTTGTCAAGATAATGGTTTGTGCTTCATGGTTGTCTCTTGCAAAGATGATAAATGAATAGGAATAACCAACATGGGATCAGATACCAGCGATAAGGCCACCGCTGACGCCGCGGCCAGGGCCGAAGCAACCAGCACTACCGCAGCCTTGGGCGTCGATAAGAAGCGAAAGGCGAGGCGGCGGGTGCCTAGGGCCACCGTGGTAACCATTATGAGCGCCATTATTGTGTTTATCATTGCGCAAAACGTCCCGGAGCTGGTCATTAGCACGATTAAACCGTTGCCCATTAACACTACCCGAACCATTCAAACCGAACCGGCACCGACAATCTTTTACGACCCCTCGTTAACGTGTTCCGAATCGGATGGGAACGATTGCTACATTACGGAGGCGACCACACAGTGGACCACGGTGCTCAATAGCACCAAAGGGCAGGTGATCGACACCAAAGGGAAACCGATGAAAAACGTCGCCCAACTCGACGTTACCCAAAAACTTATTCGAACAGATTCGCAGTCCCCGCTCGTCAATATCACCGATAAACTGCATTTATTGCGTGGCTCTGCTCACCCCATATTATTGCCCACCTCACAAATGGAGGTCACTACCGGGGGGTTCGGGGTGAACTTCAACACCGGGACCTTCGCCCGCGATGGGTTGCAGTATTTCCTACCGTTCAATACGGAACGCCGCTCTTACTCCTATTTTGACGTGTTCGCCCAGGCGGCGTTCCCCCTGGATTATGTGCGCACCGAGCGCCGCGGCCACAATGATTTAGTGCCGGACAGTGATGTGTTTGTGTTCCACCAACAGTTACCGGTCATGAATCTGGCATCGGCGGCCGCCCGCTCGTTCAACCACCCCGACGACATCAGCGACGCCCCCGGCGAAACGATTATCGAATCGGATCTGCCGCAGCAGCAGCGGGAGCAGATCGGAAATATGCTGCTCACCGGCCCGGAGTCGAAATTCTATCCCGGCGGGAGCGACAACAGTGTCACACTGGCACCGTTTTACACGGCAACCCGCACCCTGTGGGTGGAGGCGTCCAGTGGGGTAATTGTGGACGAGCAGGAGGAGATGCACCTGTTCTTCGCCATGGATTCCGCCGACGCGGAGAAAACCGCCCAAGAGGGCGTGAACATGTATCGCACCATACTGCACACATCGACAACGTGGAATCAGGAGACGAAGGATTCCGCGAAGGCGTGGGCGGAACCGGTGGTGAGCATTATGTATTGGCTGCGGTTTGGGGCGTTTGTGCTGAAATACCTGGCCGGCACACTGTTGATTTATGGGTTCTGGCGGTACACCCAGATTGTGCGCCGCGCAGAAAATACTAGCTTGACGACGCCCACCGCCCTCGCCGGAGCCACCAGCTTCACCGAAAGCATGAGTCCCACACCCCACCCAGGGCCGCTGCGGTGGCGAAATACCTGGTCGTTGGCTACGCCGGTTTCCTCATTGTCCTGTTGCTGGGTGTACTCTTCCAGCCGGGCGTGCTGCTACTGCGCGACATGGCGGTGTTGCAGGCACCAGCCCTGCATGCCGGCGCGGTGGGGTTTGGGGATCTGCCGGCCCGGAATGCACCCACAGGATGGCCTCTTGGCGCTGGTGGGAATGGTTATTCCGGCCTCGTGGTTTGTTCGAATACTGCTGGTGGGGTCGGCCGCGGTAGGCGCGTGGGGCGCGGCAACCCTGGCAACACCGGCTGAGTCGCCGGATGGGCGGAACAGCGTTGCATTCCGTCAGGTGGCGGCGATCACGGTTACTGTGTGGAATCCGTTCGTGGTGGAGCGGCTGCTTCAGGGGCCAGTGGTCCGTGGCGATGGTGGCGTGGTTGCTGCCCGCGGTGGTGGCGTGCCGCACCCGCCCCACCTGGCAGGTGGCAACCGTATGGGTGTGCAGCCTCACCCCCACCGGCGGTTTCGTGGCGCTCATCGTGGCCCTCGTTTCCGCCTGTCGACGCCGGTTCGTGGCCGTTTTCGGCACCCTGTGCCTTCTCCCGTGGCTAGTGCCCAGTGTGATTGCGCCACCAACCTCCGCCGGAACCTCGGCGTTTCTGGGCCGACCTGAGGAGCTTGTGGGCACGTTGGGGGCGTTTCTGGGATTGGGGGGCATGTGGAACGCCGCAGCCGTACCCGGCCTCCCGGAACGTGGGGTTCGCCGTGGCCGGGGTGATATTGGCCGCCCTCCTGGTGCGGTGGATTCCCCGGCGGTGGCTGGTGGTGTCTGCCATGGCGGTGCTGGTGTTTTGTGTGCTGTGGCGGTGGCCGGGGTTAGTGGCTCACGTACCGGGGTTGGCGCTGTTTCGTGACTCGCAAAAATTGGCGTTGTTCCTGATACCGGGCCTGGTGATTGCGGCGGGCCGGATCGGGGCGGCGTGCCCGACCCGGCTCCAGGTCCGGGGTGGTGTCGGGGTGGTGGCGCTCTGGCGGTGCTTCAGGTGCCGGATGCCCCCGTGGCGCTCATGGCGTTACGACCACTCCCGGAGCCCGCCATTGTCCGGGAGAGTGCAGGCGGCACGGCCGACCGGGGATGTGGCAAACATGGATTCGGCCGGCCTGGTGGTTTACGCGGGCCGAACCGTGATTGATCCGCTGTATAAGGCTGTGGGCTCGGTTGAGGCGGGCCAATTGGTGGTCGATGGCCAGGTGGTTGATCCCGCCTCGTCGCGGTATGTGGCAGCCAGGTCGGCGTGGGAAAGCACGCGACACGACCCAGCTGGCAAAGTTGGGGGTGTCCCATGTGGTGGCCGACGGAAAACTCATTGATCTGCGCAATGAGCCGGTGGCCCACCGTGGTGGGTTCTATGCCGGGCTGGTGCTGCTAGCAGCATGGCTGTGCATCCCCATTGCCGCCGGCGTGGTGGCCCGGCGGCGGTAGCATCTGCATCATGCCCTCATGGAGCTTGTCGAAGCCCCAGTCCGAATCACGATCAGCCCGCAAACCGTGTAGGGCAACTCCAGCGGCGCCTCCGCCACCGACAGCCCAGCGAGAATGCACTGGGTCGCAGTCAAGCAGGCCTGCAGATTCGCCGAATCCTGCCTAACTTTGGGATAGCGGTCCTCACCGTACTCGGTAAAGCAACGCATCCATGTGTTTTTCGGTAACTAGGGGACTCGTGGGCTGACTCGGAAAGGTTCACCGCGCACTCCCACACCACGCCATCGTGAATCCCAGTGATCCTCCAGGTAGAAGAGCAAAATGTTCTTCACAAAACTCAGCGGACCAACCCGATCGACGATGGTCTCGACCTCATCCATGACGTCTTGCGCAAACGCATAATCGGCGGAAAAGCACATTTTCCATCACACCATCTGATTCCCCAGGGATGGCACCTCCCCCATCGCCTCCAAGGTGTCGGCAAACCTGCGGCCGGTTTCCTCCCAGGAGTAGTCCTGGGCTTTCAATTGGGCGGCGCTACCCAGGGCGGCGCGGAAGGCGTCGTCGATAAGCAGGCGTTGCAGGGCGGCCTGGAGTTCGATGGGGTCGGACACCAGCAACCCGGTCGCCCCGTCGTCGATAGAGTCGCGGAGGCCGCCGGCGCTGGCGTAACCGACGGTGGGCACGCGATGCTGGGCGGCTTCCACCACCGCCAACCCCCACCCCTCTTTGCGGGAGGGCATGAGGTGGACGGCGGCGCGGGCGAGGAGCGCATGCTTATAGTCCTCGGTCACCTGACCGTGCAGGGTGATGCGCGGATCGGCACCGATATAGTCGCGGAGTTTATCCTCCCACCAGCCGGAACCGATGATGTCGAGCACCACGTTGTCGGGCAGACCCCGCACCGCATCGATTGCGTGTTCGATCTGTTTGTGGGGACCAGACGCGATAGCGTCACTACATGGATCCGACCGTCGTCCTCTAGCTGGGGCAAGGTTGTAGGGATGGGATCAACACCATTATGGATAATGGTTATATTGTCCGGGGGAAACCCCAGCGATACAAGATCCTGTTTGCTTGGTGCCGAAACAGTCACCACCTGAGTGTTACGATGCACCCGCGGCGAAACCCGGGATTCAAGAAACCAACCCAGGCTGGCCAGGAGTTTTCCCGCAACCGGCCACTGCTCGCGGTGACAATGGTGCGTGAGCAACACGGTTGGTTTCCCGCTAAAAAACTGTCCAAAAAACGGGATACCGTTCTGCGTATCGACCACAACATCAACGTCTTTCAACGAACCGATACCGCACCGACCCAACAGCATCATGATTGCTGCGCGCGGGTACACCCCCAGCTTTCCACCCCCCCGATAGAAGGTAATTCCATCTCGAACACTTTTACGACGACAGTCGGTGTGGGCGGCGGTACGATAAATCACCTCATGTCCGCGGTCGCTCAAATACCGGGCAACATGTTCAAGGTATCGCTCGCTGCCACCACCTTGGGGGTGGGTGGTATCACGCCAGCACAACAAGAGGATCTTCATAACTTCATCTACCCTAATGCATCATGAACACTCGGTTATTTCATACTCGCCGACGGGCCACATTACGACGATCAATTCAATTGCTTCTCGACGTTCGGAAAGAACAATCCGACCCAGATTATTTCTATTCCCACCTGGCAAAAAGACACATGCGAGCTGGTCACGGCGCTTCATCGAGACACGCATGGTTGTGGTCTATCGGGGACACGGGTACTAGACGTCGGGGGTGGACCGGGGTATTTTGCGGCGGAATTTGCCGCCCAGGGCGCAGACTATATTGGCCTGAGAACCCGATGTGGGGAGATGTCAGCGGCCGGGATTACGGTAGCTAACTCGGTACGGGGCGATGGCATGGCGCTCCCGTTTCGGAATAATTCCTTCGACGTTGTATATTCATCAAACGTTGCCGAGCATATTCCCCACCCCTGGGTTATGGGGGAGGAAATGCTTCGAGTATGTAAACCGGGTGGGCTCGTAATTTTAAGTTATACCGTGTGGCTCGGCCCTTTTGGCGGCCATGAAACCGGCTTTTGGGCACATTATCTCGGCGGAAATTTTGCCAGAGACAATTACACTAAAAAGCATGGGCATAAGCCTAAAAATGTATTTGGTATTTCGCTTTTCGACGTGTCCTGTTCGAGCGGTATTCGATGGGCTTCACAGACCAATGCCAAGGTAGTGACCCTATTCCCCCGCTATCACCCGAAGTGGGCATGGTGGTTCGTTTCAATGCCCGTTTTCCGAGAATTTTTTGTGAGTAATCTTGTGATTGTGTTGCAAAAAGCCACACCTAATGAGGGCAGATAAAATGAAAAAGCCCACTATATATGCGAAAAAAACTTTATTTTTGTGTTTACCAGCACAATTTAAATCAAAAATAAAGCCGCGTAATTGCTTGACGTTAGGGATGGTTCCGTCCTAGAATAAAAACGAGTCCAATCAAGGATTCGTTTTCATTTCCAGTATTCACCTGGTGGGAAAGCCATATTTATAATGGTTACCTGCATAAATACCACCTCCTTTCTCGTTGGCCCCCGCGTATAAACCGCGGGGTTTTTCGATTCTCAGGAAACTGAGCTGCAAAGTACACACCATGAATGTCAACTACAGGCTTAAACTTGTCCGAACACCGCATTGTTGACCCCACCCCTGAGCTACCCCCATCACCCTATGGATAGCTGCAAGTTTGCAGCCCTCTATGGGCTGCATAAATACTGAAAAACCTGGTTCACTCGCAAGATTTCTTCCACGTTTTCTCCGGGAACAAACGTATCATTCCTACGCTCCTTGCGCATCATCTGTCGCTCAGCTGCTGAGCTTGGGTTCTAATCGGGAACAAGACTGCGCAGGGTATCTGAATCGAGAAAGTACAGCTCAGCATTCTTGCAGCCACCATACTTTGGCCGGACAGCACACCTGCTGAGCTTGAGTTCTACTTCGGAAGGCACAGATTTAGGGTGGTATCGACCGGAACCCAAGCTTAGAACTTATGCAGCTAGTCAAGCAGGGCTTTCGCTTTAGCTTGGGTTCTAGTTGGCAGCTTCGGTTGACCCAGGAAGAAACCTCCCGAAAATCAGAATCCCAGCTAAAGCAAAGGCGCAGCTCAACCAACAAAACCAACCATCCCTTAATCTCTCCACGATCCCTACCGCACACCTTCTAAGCTTGGGTTCTGGGTTGATAACGCCCCAAATGCGTGCCCTTTGAAATGGAACCCAAGCTCAGCACAAATACTGACCTGGCAAGGCGGGGGATATCAGGTGCTCTAAGCTTGGGTTTCAATTTCAGGCCAATATTCTCCCTAGGCCAACAAGCGACACCAAATAGAAACCGAGCTTAGAACTTATGCAGCAGGATCCCAGCTAACCCCCGACTGAGCATCAACGTCGCTTTTAGCTTGAGTTCCATCTGTTAACGGTCTAAATCCGTCCCGCCGGAACCAGAACCCAAGCTCAGCACATGCAGCTAGAACAGGCAGGACTTTTGCTTTAGCTGGGATTCCAACCAGCCACGCCGGTTTACCCAGAAAGAAAACTCCCGAAAACCGGAAACCAAGCTAAAGCAAACACGCAGCTCAACGACAGAAAACCGGCACCACCACTCGGCTTAACAGCCCACCGAACTGTCAGACCGAAAAACCCAGCCCCGCCGCGAGAAGCAGACGGGACCGGGTTAGTGGGATTGATTAGGGGTTAGAGGGCGTCCTCAATGCGCTTGCGCAGGGCAGCAAATTCCTCGTGAACCTCGGACGGTACCTTGTCTCCCAAGGAACTTCAGGTAGGCCTCGTTGTCGTCAAGGTCTTTCGCCCAATCCTTCGCGGGAGCACTCAAGGCCTCTTCCACGTCGGCCAGCGGGGAATCAATGCCGTTCAAATCCAGGTCCTCGGTACGAGCGGTGTTGCCGACCACGGTCTTATTGGCCTCAACCTTGCCCTCGATGCGATCCACGATCCACTTCAGCACGCGGCTGTTGTCGCCGAAGCCGGGCCACAGGAACCGACCGTCGTCACCGCGACGGAACCAGTTAACCAGGAAGACCTTGGGCATCTTGTCGCCACCCTTCTTGCCCATGTCCACCCAGTGCTGGAGGTAGTCGCCAGCGTTGTAGCCAATGAACGGCAGCATAGCCATGGGGTCGTGGCGCAGGGCACCGACCTTGCCTTCGGCGGCAGCCGTCTGGCCGGAGGACAGCAAGGAGCCGATCATGGTGCCATGGTTCCAGCTGAAGGATTCCGTCACCAGCGGCACGGTGTCAGGGCGGCGACCACCGAACAGAATGGCGTCGATCTTAATGCCGTGAGCGTCTTCGAACTCGGGTGCGACGATCGGGCATTGTTCAATCGGAACCGCATAGCGGGAGTTCGGGTGAGCGGCATCAGTATCAGATTCAGGGGTCCAGTCATTACCATGCCAGTCGATGAGGTGAGCTGGCTTTTCCTTGGTCATGCCTTCCCACCAAATGTCGCCATCGTCGGTCATGGCCACGTTGGTGAACATGGTGTTGCCCGGTTCCATGGTGCGCATGGCAATGGGGTTCGAATCGTAGTTCGTACCAGGGGCCACACCGAAGAACCCGTTTTCGGGGTTGATGGCGTACAGACCATCCGCCCGCAGGTGCATCCAGGCGATGTCGTCGCCCACCACTTCGGCCTTCCAGCCGGGAATGGTGGGGGTAATCATGGCGAGGTTCGTCTTGCCGCATGCCGACGGGAAGGCTGCGGCCACACCATAGCTCTTGCCTTCAGGGGAGGTGAGCTTCAGGATGAGCATGTGCTCCGCCATCCAGCCTTCTTCCTTAGCCATAATGGAGGCGATACGCAGGGCAAAGCACTTCTTAGCCAGGATGGCATTGCCGCCATAGCCGGAACCATAGGACCAAATCTCTTTGGTTTCTGGGAAGTGGGTGATGTACTTTGGTGTCATTGCAGGGCCACGTCACATCCTTTTGGCCTGGCTCTAGGGGATGACCCACTGAGTGGAGGCATCGCACGAATTCGCCGTCGCCCAAACGGTCAAGCGCAGCCTGCCCCATGCGGGTCATGATGCGCATGGACATGACCACATATTCGGAGTCCGTCAGCTGCACACCAATCTTGGGGTCATCACTATCAAGTGGTCCCATACCAAACGGCACCACATACATGGTGCGACCCGCATGCTGCCCCGGAAATGTTCGGTCATTTCCGCTTTCATCTTGTCCGGGTCAACCCAGTGGTTGGTGGGTCCGGCGCCTTCTTCGGTGGCTGAGCAAATGAATGTCCGTGATTCAACCCGAGCCACGTCAGAGGGGTTGGAGCGGGCCAGGAACGAATTGGGGCGCTTTTCATCGTTCAGACGAATGAGGGTTCCCGGAATCCACTAACTTTTTGGGAAACACGGTCCCATTCTTCTCGTGAGCCGTCGGCAAAGACCACCTCGTCAGGCGTGAGTAATTTCGCAGCATCAGCAATCCAATGCAACAATGCTTCATTCTTGGTGGGAGCCTCGCCTACAAGTCCCGGGATTTCCACTTTGGACATTAAATCCTCCTGTCATATTTGGTTCCGTTTTCAACAGTAGCGACCAAATCACCCCAGGTAGGCGGGTCTGGTGAGACCAATGTCATAATTCCGTGGGTTTATCACAACCATTTATGCCATAATGGGCCCTGTCCAGCGGAAATAACTTTTTTTCACTTATCGACGTTCGTCCCCTTTCGGGGGTTCAATAACCACGAAACAGCACATTTTCATTCCCCAAACAGGGGTGAATTGGCGTGATTTTTCGGTCATTTTTCCCACCGCGAGGGTCCGGCGTCGACAAGCTTAGTGACGATCCGGCGTGCCAGTTAGCGCCATTTCTTCACCCCCACTACTCTTAAGAATCCTACCGATTACCGACAGGAAACCAGCATGAATAGACCGCAACAAACCGACTTCAATGAGCTTTTTCATAACGACCTGGACTACCCCCGACTCGGCGGCGTCAGCTTTCGACGCGGGTCGCTTACTGATAATCAGGCCGCCCGCTGGGACAAGTATTGGCCCACGCTCGGCACCACGCTCGCCGATCGGATTATCGACATCGACGACTGGTTTGGGCGCAGTGGGGCGAAAACCATTGTGGAAATCGGCTCCGGCACCGGCACCTCGACCGCGGCCATGGCGCCGCACGAGGCCGACACCAATATCATTGCCGTGGAGCTGTATAAATCTGGGCTAGCGAAACTCCTCGGCACCATCGTGCGGGAGAACATCACCAACATTCGCATGATTAGCGGCGACGGCGTAGAAGTACTCACTCGCATGTTCGAACCGGGTACTGTGGATGGTGTCCGTATTTTCTTCCCAGACCCGTGGCCCAAGGCTCGACACCATAAACGTCGCATCATTCAATCCGGCGTATTAAACCTCATCGCTAACAGGCTCAAACCCGGTGGGGTATTGCACGTTGCCACCGATCATGCCGATTATGCTGCATGGATTGCCGAACTCGCCGAGGTGGAACCACAGCTGGAATACATGGGGTGGCCCTGGCCGGACTGCCCACAATTAACCGACCGGCAGGTCATCACTAAGTTTGAGGGCAAAGGTTTAGACCAAGACCACACCATCACCGAATTCCTATGGAGGCGTACATGAGTTCGAATGAATTTTATTCCGGGAATCCCGCCCACGCGGCACGATCCACAGCCGAAACCCCCGAGCCAATGGGCGACGACACGCTCCTGTTGGTGTGGGACGCCCCCAATATCGACATGGGGTTGGGCGCCATTTTGGGTGCCCGGCCCACCGCAGCCCACCGGCCCCGGTTTGACGCCATCGGCAGGTGGGTGCTGGGCCGCGCGGGCGAATTAGCCCACCACACCGGGGTTCGGATCGCCGCCGAAGCCACCGTGTTCACCAATGTGGCCCCAAACGGCACCGACGCCATCCGGCCGTGGGTGGAGGCACTGCGCAATGTCGGGTTCGCGGTGTTCGCCAAGCCCAAGCTCACCGAAGACACCGACGTCGACCCGGACATGGTGGCGCACATTCTGTCACCGTCACGCCGAAGGTGTACTGCGCGGCGTCATCGTGGCCAGCGCGGATGGGCAAAACTTCCGGGAACTCCTCACCGAGCTTGCCGACGAAGGCATCCCGGTCACCATCTTGGGATTCCACGAACACACCAGTTGGGCGGTGAACTCCGAAATCTTCACATTCGTGGACCTGGAGGAAATCCCCGGCGTGTTCCGGGAGCCGCTGCCGCGCATCAGCCTGGATAATCTGCCAGCGACCGGGGCCTGGCTGCAGCCATTCCGACCGCTGTCCATGCTGCTGTCCGACAAGTAGCCAGGCACGATCGGTAGAAGGATGTTGTCACCATGTTTTTCTCGCTGGGGTGAATTCGCCTACCAGCACCGACGTGTTATTCCGCTCGTAGTTGTTGCCGTCATCATCTTGCTCTACCTCACCTTTGGGATGCGGCTTTCGGACCGCATGAGCCAAGAGGGGTGGGATGATCCCAACTCCGACTCCACGACCGCCGCCGCCATCGAAGCGCGAACATTTCGGCCGTGACAATAATGGTGACGTCATCCTGCTGTTTACCGCCGAAACCGGCACCATTGACGAGTCACCAGAGTTTGGGCACATCCAGGAATACCTGACCAACCTCCTGGCCAACCACCCCGACCAGATTGACCACATCACCAGCTATTTCGACAAGCGGGTCGACCGGCTCATCAGCCAAGACAAACGCACCGCCTTCGCCGCAATCGCGCTGAAAGGGGACGGGGACCAAACCCTGAAAGACTTCCGGGCCATCAAGGTCCAACTCGCGGGGGCCGGCAGGATGTTTCCTGGCGTATCGACGCAGATAGCGGGGGCCACGGCCGTGGCGGATGCCCTGGATGAGGGCATGAGCCAGGATATTAGCCGGGCCGAATTCTACGCGCTACCAGCCGTAGCATTGCTGCTTCTTGTTGTGTTTGGGTCCCTGGTGGCGGCCTGCATGCCGCTGATTGTGGGCGGCCTGTCCATCGTCGGGTCCCTGGGGATGCTATCAATACTGGCCGGGTTCACGCAGGTCAATGTGTTTGCCCACCTGGTGGTGACCCTCTTGGGGCTGGGGCCAGCCATCGACTATGGGCTGTTTATGGTGTCCCGGTTTCGGGAGGAACTCAACCGGGGTGGCGGGCAGGATGTGCGCACCGCGGTCAGGCGAGCCACCGGCACTGCGGGCAAGACCGTGGTGTTTTCCGCCGCCATGGTGGCGGTGGCCCCTGTCCGGGTTGTTGGTGTTTCCACAGGCGTTTTTGAAATCGGTGGCGTACGGGGCGATCAGCGCCGTGGGATTGGCGGCGGTCCTGTCGGTGACCATGCTACCGGCATTATTCAGCCTGCTTGGGCACAATATTGATAAGTTCATGATGCGCCGACCCAGGTGGGCGGGGGTAACGGGAATGGTTGCGCACGCCTTGGGTCGGGGCAGGCAAGGTGGCCAGGCTGGGCAGCGTTCCGCCAGGGGGCGTGGGCGTTCCCGCTCTTACTCCCACTCCCGCACTGCCGTAGCCGCGCCAGCCGCAGCGTCGAAGGGATCGAAGAAGCTCAGCGAAACCTGGTGGTATCGGCTACCGAACTGGTCGATGCAGCATGCAGTATGGGTGACCTGCGCCATTGTCGGTGGCCTCATGTTGTTGGCCCTTCCGATCGGCGACGTGGAATTCGGTGGCATCAACGAAACCTACTTGCCGCCAACCAATCAGGTGCGCACGGCGCAAAGCACATTCGATCGAGAATTTCCCGAATTCCGCACGGAACCCATCAAACTGGTGGTCACCAACGCCGACAACGATCAACTCGTACAGGTGTACCAACAGGCCGCCCAGGTAGAGGGCCTAACCGGACGATTCACCCCCACCTCAGCCACAAAAGATGGCATCACGGTGCTATCGGCGGGGATCGTGGATCGAGCCCATAACCAGTCGGTTGTCGACCAGCTCCGGGCGATAGAACCGCCACCCGGAGTAAAGGTATATGTTGGCGGCACCCCGGCCCTGGAAATCGAATCTATCGAGGCTTTGTTCGACAAACTGCCGTTGATGAGTTTCTATATTGTACTCGCAACCTTCGTGCTCATGGCCCTGGTGTTTGGCTCACTCGTGCTGCCGGCAAAAGGCAGTCATCATGACGCTGTTGGGCATGGGCGCTACCATTGGGCTACTCACCTGGATGTTCGTCGATGGTGTGGGCGCAAACCTGTTCGGCTTCACCCCAGGCCCGCTCATGAGTCCGGTGCTGGTGCTCATTATGGCAATCATTTATGGGCTGTCCACCGACTATGAGGTGTTCCTGGTGTCGCGCATGGTGGAGGCACGCGAGCATCGCGCCGCCACCGATGTTGCCATCAAATTCGGCACTGCCCACACCGGCGGGATTATCAGCGCGGCGGCCATCATCATGATTGTGGTGTGCGGGCGTTCGGGTTTTTCCGACTATTGTCATGATGAAATACATTGCCTTTGGCATGATCTTCGCCCCTGCTTTTTCGACGCCACCATCATCCGAATGATGCTGGTCCCGGCAGTCATGCACCTACTGCAAGACGACAATTGGTGGCGCCCCTCATGGGTGAAGTCCGCGGCCGGGGCGCTGGGGCACCGAGTTTCCCGGAACCAGGGCCAGGGGCCAAGGTCGGGGTCGGGGGGCAGGCGGACGGCCGAAGCGGGCGCCCTGACCCTCAACCTCAACCGCCGCGGGCGGCTCAGCCACGACAGCCGGCCAGGCCAGTGCGCCGACCTCGAACAAATATTCCCAAACAGGACTCCCGTGCTAGTGTTCCGAATGGAGCGGGACCGGGCGTCGTCAAGCAAGCAATCAAGCAACCAACATCCGCGGCGGGAAGAAACGATAGAGTTGGCAACAGGGAGCTTGCCGCCGCAGCGTTTCGATAAGCCTCGCACAACCAACCCCAGTACCCACCGGCATTTTCTCCCCCACCACCGGCCGCAACACAAAAACAAGTACCCTTCACGGAACTGCTCAAGCGTTTAGAATCCGAAGACTAGCACCGCCAACACCACAGAAAGGATCTTCTTGACAGTCAGCCACGAAAATCCCGCGAACCCCAAGACCGGCGCCAGCTGGAAAAACTGGGTGCGATTCCTCGGACCACTGGTCATCATGGGGATCGCGGCCCTACTGCTGCGCGACAAGATGCCGTTCCCTCGCCACCGGCTACCAGGAAGTTTTTAAGTGCTAAACCCACCGGTCTGGTGCTCGCGTTCCTCGCGGTGATTGCCTCCATAGTGGTCATGGCCGAGGTGATGCACACACTGCTCAATGCCGGCGGCGCCAACGTGCGCTCGCGGGACACGCTCCAGCTCACGTTTATCGCGAACTCCTGGTCGGCGACGTTCCCGGGGGCGCGGCATTGTCGGCGGTGTACCAATTTCACACCATGCGCAATTGGGGGTCAACGTGCTGGTTTCTCCTGGTTTATTGTGGTGTCGGCGGCGCTGTCCACGGTGTGGTTGATTGCGCTGGGGCTGATTTTCGGTGTTTTTCTTCGAGCGGATTTCAGCCTATGGCCCATGTTGGGTCGGTGGCAATCATGCTGAGGGCTAGCGTCGCTGGTGGTGGGTCACGAATCACCCGGAACCGGCAAAACGGTTTGTGGTGGCGGTCATTGTCCGCCGGCAGGATTGTGCGCCGGCGACCGACAAAAATCCTCGACAGCATTGACGAGCATTTCGGGCAGCTTGACGCGGTATCGCTCACCCCGGCAAATTCAGCTGGGTTACCCTCCCTGTCGCTCATGCGAATTGGGTGTTCGACATTGTGGCGGTCTGGCTCTGCGTCTGGGCCGTAACGGATGTGCTTCCGGGGTTTCGGGCGGTAGAAAACAACACAACGGTGCTGGGTGTGGTGTTGGCGTTTGTCACTGCGAAAATCGTGGGCACGGCACAGATCACGCCCGCGGGCCTAGGGCCGGTGGAGGCGGCCACGACTGGCAGCCCTGGTCGCGGTGGGCATGACGGCTTCGTCGGCGTTTGGTGTGGTGTTCGTTTACCGGATTATTTCCTTTGCATTGATTACGATCATTGGGTGGGTGACATATTTTTATTTCCGTTGCCCGCGGTGGCATGCATGTAGGAAGTATGAGTTCATGAAAACGTTGATGACGGACATTATTGCGGTGCTGGTGTTTGCGGTGCTAGCCAGGCCGCCCACGGTGGTTTGGGGCTCGCCCAGATTGCGGACACGTTCTGGCCGTTTGCCATAGGCTCCCTGGTGGGGACGGGGATTGCCACGGTTGCGCTCCGGGGCGCAGGCGGCGGTGCCATCCGTTATGGCGTGATTGTGTGGCTGGTCACCGTGCTCACCGGCTTGGCGATTTGGGCGGCGCGCCATGCAGCGGTTCCCCCACATCTCGTTCATTATTGTGGCGACCACCATGTCCGGCCTGCTGCTTCTCGGGTGGCGCGCGGCTGGCCGGCTGGTTGCCCGCCGTCGGTCCTAACCCTCCCCTGCTTTGCGACGCCCTCCCGGTGGCTAAGGCCGGGTTGAGCCCAGCCCACTTGCCCTGAGACCCGGCTAGGTTGAGCCCGGTATTTGTTTTGCCCACCCAGCCCAGCTCGCCCCACCCCGCCAAGCAGGGCTTTTGCTTTAGCTGGGGTTCTGTTTGGCCGCTCCGGTTTGCCCAGGAAGAAAACTCCTGAAAACCGGAACCCCAGCTAAAGCAAACACACAGCTCAACCTAGGAAACCGACCGTACTGCCCAAACCCTCTACGACCCTTGCTGCACATCTTCTAAGCTTGGACTCTCATTTCAGGCCAGCATTCCCCCTGGGACAACAAGGCACACCAAACAGAACCCAAGCTTAGAAGATATGCAGCCAAAGTCCGACCGCACCCCTGGTCTAACTCCGGCTTTGTTTTAGCTTGGGTTCCGCACCCAACAAACGGATTCAGGCTCCCTACACACAGAACCCAAGCTTAGAAGATACGCAGCCTAACAAGCAGGGCTTTTGCTTTAGCTGGGATTCCGACCAGCCGCCCCGGTTTACCCAGGAAGAAATCTCCCCAAAACCGGAACCCCAGCTAAAGCAAACACACAGCTCAACCAAGGAAACCGGCCATACTGACCAAACCCTCCACGACCCTTGCACATATCCTCTAAGCTTGGATTCCACTTCAAAGGGCACGCATTTAGGACGCTAAAACCCGGAACCCAAGCTTAGAATTTTAGTGCTGCCACAGGCGGGAGTGGAGATATCAGATGTTCTAAGCTTGGACCTCATTTCAGGCCAGCATTCCCCTGGGACAACAAGGCACACCAGAAGAAACCAAGCTTAGAACTCCTGCAGCTAGATCCCAACCAGGCCCCCTGACCGGACACCAGCCCCTGCTTTAGCTGGGATTCCCTCCGTCAGCGGTCCGAATCCACCCACTGGAATCAGAACCCAAGCTCAGCACGCTTGCAGCTTGCCAAGCAGGGGTTTTTGCTTTAGCTGGGTTCCGACCAGCCGCCCCGGTTCGCCCAGGAAGAAATCTCCCCAAAACCGGAATCCCAGCTAAAGCAAACACGCAGCTCACCCCGCAAAACCCGCTGGCATCAACTAGGCGAAGCCGGTCAGCCTTCAGAATCACTCGAATCTCTCGAATCGCTTGATTCCCCAAGTCAGCGGGCTGGTCGTGTTCCACCGGTCCGGCCGGGTCTGCCGCGCCGGCAACGCCTTCGATTTGGGAGGTAAACTAATTCCGTGAACTCACCCCCTTTGGCATAGAGCTCGTCAAAGGTGCCGGATTCGGTGATGCGGCCGTTCGACAGGAAGTAGATTTTGTCCATCATCCGCAGGGTGGATGCCCGGTGGGACACCACGATCACGATTTTGTTGCCGCTGATGCGCCGCAGTTCCGCAAAAATCTCCATCTCACCGTGGGCGTCGATAGAGCTGGTGGGCTCGTCAAGAATCCAAATCCCGGGTTGCGCAGCCGGAGTCGGGCCAGCGATAGTCGCTGCCATTGCCCACCAGACAGGCCAACGCCTCCCCATTGTTCACCCAGTTGCTGGTCCAGGTCGTGGACGAACGCATCCGCCCCGGAAATCCGTAGGGCTTCGGTGGGGTCGCCCGGGCCGCCGAGTCGGAGGTTTTGGGCGACGGTGAGCCCGAATCGGGAATAGTCCTGCGGCAGCATCCCAAAGTAGCGGTGTTTCTCCGCGAAGGAGGCGTGGGTGATGTCGTGCCCGTCGATGGTCACGGTGCCGGCGGCTATGGGCCGGGTACCGACCAGGGCGGATACGAGGGTGGTTTTACCGGCACCGTTGGGTCCGACTATGGCTATGAGTTGGCCTTGGCGGGCCGTGAGGTTGACGTCGTAAAGAATATCAGTAACGAACAGCTTTTCGACGCGCAACTGTTCGGATGTCTCTATTACGGGAAGGGGCGGCTCCACCTCGGGCGAGTTGAAGAACCGTTGTAGCATGAGCAGTGGGGTGGTTTCTTGCATGAGCATGCCCACGGACCAGCCGACGTTATGGATGGCGAAGAGGCCGCTGGAGATGCCCACCAGGGTGGCGGTCGCATCCACCGCGGTGAGTGTGTCGGTGCGCACGAAGGCGAGCAGCGCCAACCCGAAGCACGCGATTGTGGCCAGGGAGTTGTAGAGTTCCCGTTCGGATGTACATGGTGCACGCTGCGGTCGAGGCTGGCCACCTTGTCGCGGTAGGTTTCGGCCTCGGCACGGAACCATTCGCGGGCGTCGAGGAGGGCGAGTTCCGTGGCCGGCTCCTTGTAGATCATTTGCTCACACAGGTAGTTTGCGTGGCGGTGGTAGTCGTTGTTTTGTTCCCTCATTGTTCGGCCAGCCTGCGGGAGCAATAAAAGTTCACCACCAGGGAGGGAATGAGCGCCAGTATGGTAAACATGGCGGTCCACACGTTGAATTGGACGATGGATACGAACAGGGAAATGGCAACCGTGACCGCGAAAATGACGGATGGACCGCCGTAGCCTGCACCGACAGGTTCCGTTGGACACCACCTCCAGGGCTTGGCGCACCTGTTTTGTTGGTTTCGGTGTGCGCCAGCCGTTCTGGGGGCAGGCGGGACACCTTGTGGTCGACGGTTTTGCGCCCCATCCAGGCGATATTCAGCCGGAGAATGTCGCTAAGCCGGGAGGAAATGTCCCGCAATGAGAGGAATCCGGCGATGAGTAGGGCCACGCAGAACGCCAGCACGTAGGTGTGCGCGGACCGGGTTTTCGATGGCCCGCCCAGGGCTGACACCAGCCACACCTGGGCCGCCGGGAAACCCGCCAACACCAGCTGTAACAGCAAAGACTGCACCCAGGGTTCGGGGGCGCGGTGCGGCCGCGAATGTGAGCGCAAACCAGCTCTGATGTGAAGATGTTTTTCATTTGTCACCTGCTTTGGAAAAAAATTGCTCTACCCCTTACGTTATGGACTTTGCAAAACTCACGCGATACGACGCCACCTTCCGTTCCGATTCCTTCAGATTGATTCCCACGAGCTTGAGCTTGATCTTGGTGAGGCCACCACCAGCCCCACATTCCCGGTTGAGGTTGGGGTGAAATTAACGTCGAAAAAGCGAACAAATTTTCCTCGACTACCTGGGGAGTCTGTGGAGTCCGTCACCATTAATGGGAACCCGGTGCCCTGGGAGCAAAAGGGGACGCATCGTTCTCGACGTGCCGGCGGGGCTGGTGGGGCGGCCAATCGCGCTCCATGTGCGCGCACAGCCGGTATTCGCGCAGTGGGCAGGGGCTGCACCGGTTCACCGACCCGCAGGACGGCAACACCCTACCTATACTCCCATTCCGAGCCCTCCGATGCGCGCCGGATTTTTCCGTGCTTTGATCAGCCGGATCTTAAGGCACAATGTACCGTACGGATGACGGTGCCACAGGATGGGTGGCGCTCAGCAATCAGCCCGAGGCCACACGGGAGGCGGGCGCCCACGGGGACACCGTGACATTTAGGGCCACGCCGCCGGTGTCCACCTATCTCATGGCGTTCGCCGCCGGCCCGTATGTGGCGCAGCGCAACACGTGGCGCTCCCCCGACGGCAAGCGCGAGATCGAGCTGGGCGTATGGTCCCGGGCGTCCATGGCGGAGCATGTGGATTCGGAGATTCTGGAGGTCACGAAGCAGGGGCTGGATTTTTCGATAAGAATTTCGATTTCCATACCCATGGACCAAGTACGATTCCATCTTCGTCCCCGAATATAACCTGGGCGCAATGGAAAACCCGGGACTGGTCACCTTTACCGAGGCCTATATTTTCCGCTCGCCCGCAACCGATGCGCAGCACGCACACCGCGCCAACACCATTTTGCACGAGATGAGTCACATGTGGTTCGGCGACCTCGTTACCCCCTTATGGTGGGATGACCTCTGGCTCAAGGAGTCCTTCGCCGAATTCATGGGCGCCGACGCCTCATTGCACGCAACCCGATTCACGGATGCCTGGGCGGACTTCGCCGGCACCCGCAAGAACTGGGCCTATGTGCAAGATCAATTGCCCACGACCCATCCCATTAAGGCGGAGATTCCCGACGTGGATGCGGCCCGCCAAAACTTCGACGGCATCACCTACACCAAGGGCGCCGCCGTATTAAAACAGCTCGTGCATTTTGTTGGGCGCGATAATTTCTATGCAGCCGCCCGAGAATACTTCCGCAAGCACGCATTTGGCACCGCCACCTTCGACGACCTCATTGCCGCATTGGCCAACCACACCGACCAGGATCTTCACGACTGGTCAAAGCGGTGGCTGCGCACATCCGGGCCCGACCAGCTCATTCCCGAAGTCACCACCTCCGGGAACACCATCAAACAGCTTTCCATCGTGCAAAATGGGTCACCGCAGACGCGCCCGCACCAGCTCACCGTTTCCCTGTTCCGCGGCGCCCCTGCTCGAACGCTACCACAGCATGGACGTTCGCCTCCCCGGCATCCCCGGCAAAAACACCGAACTCACTGAAGCCCATGGCCTCCCGCCCCCGACCTCATCCTCCTCAATGACAACGACCACACCTACGCAAAAATCGGCTTCGACCCCACCTCATTGCACACGATCAAAGCCCGGCTCGGTAATATTACCGACAATGTGTCCCGCGCCGTGATTTGGACCGCCCTCTGGAATCTCACCCGCGACGCCGAACTCCCAGCCCAAGACTACATCGACATTGTGATGCTCCACGGGCCAACGAACCCAACCCCAGCATAATCGAACAAGTATTCGCCAATGCTTATGTGGCCGCCACGAAATTCACTACCGACCCCACCGTCATCGCCGACCTGGTGTACAGCCTTTGGGACCTCATGTACCAGGCAAAAACCCGGATCCGACACCCAACTCGTACTCGTCCGCCGCCATCACCGCCCTGGCGGCCGACCGCAAACCAGGAAGCGCCCGAAAACCCGGGAACTCTTAGGCGGCCACCTCGCCGGCCTGGTGCTCTCCCCGACATTCGGTGGCGCATCATCGCGGCCCTGGCCAGCCACGACGATGTGACCGCCCAGGAACTCCTCGCCGAACGCGAAGCCGACAACACCCTCGACGGCCAGGCCGCCTACCTCCAGGCAATGTACTCCTACCCGCACGCCAAGCAGCAGGCCTTCGACGATCTCTTGCATGCCATGGACTACTCCAACGAGGAGGTCAACGCCCTGATCGCCGGCTTCCGGGCCCCCACCGATCCGCACCAAGGCTCACACCACAACACGCACCCAGCCACACCCGACTTCGCCGCGGAATTCTTCGCCAACCTCAACCACATCTGGACCGAATACCCAATCGAAATCGCCAACCGGATCGTGCGCGGCCTCTACCCGGAAACCGCCGCGGCCGTGGCTAAAACCGAAGAAATTCTGGAGACGGAACTGCCCGGCGCGCTGCATCGGGTGCTGTTAGAGTGCAAGGATCAGGTGCAGCGGCAGTTGGCTGCCCAGGAATTCAACAACTCCGCCTCCTAGCGGCATCCCCCGCCGGCTCGGGCGCCTCGACACGCTGCCACAGATTGGCGGCGGCCTCCGGGACTGCCGTCAAGCATGATGGTGAGCCGCCCAGGGCGGCGTGTTCCAGGTGGCGACGCATAAGCTCGCCGGCAGCCTCACTATTATAGCTGGTGAGGGCCCTGCGGATGGCCTGGTGGTCCGCGCTGCCGTGGCCGGGGATTTGGGGGTGCGGCGAGCAACTGGTCGCGGAGTTGGGCGAGAATGCGGCTCCCTGGCGCGAGCCGATGGTGGCGAAGATGAAATCGCACGTCCCCACGGGACCAGTGGGCCCCTGCTGGCTGGCGAGTATGCGAGCGGCGCGCCGGGCGGCCGGGACTTCGATGGCGATGCGAAGAGCGTAGATTTCGGCGATGTCGGTTTCGGTGGGTTGGATGATGCGAAAGCCCCGGTTGGGGGTGAATTCGATGAGTCCCGGTGGCGGCGAGGCGCAGCAGCCCATCGCGGACGGGGCTGCGGGATATGCCGAGGTCGGCGGCGAGCTGGTAGCCGCTGTAGGTGGCGCCGGGCACCATTGCCCTAGTGCGGAGGGCGGCGCGGATGTGTTCGACCACCCAGTCGGTGAGTACGGTCATGGTTTAGGCCTCCCTTAGTGGCAGGATGGTGGTGAGTTGGAAGCCGGTGGGTGTGGGGGTGGCGGTCACGGTGCCGCCGGCGTGTTCCGCGCGTTCCCGCAGTGAGCGCAGCCCGTACCCTTCCGGTTTTTCGCTTGTCGACGCCGTGGCCGTGGGATCGCATGGTCTTCCACCATCAGGGTGACGGTGTCGTCGGTGGTGCTGAGGTGAAAGTGGATTGCGGTGGGGTGGCCGTGGCGGAGCGTTGGCGACGCCTTTCCTGGGCGGCGATGTGGAGGATTTTCCCCTATGGGCGTGGGGATGGGTTGGTCCTCAGATGGCGGGGCGATGCGGAACTCAGGCCGGTGCTCGAAAAAGGTTTGCGATAGCGATTTCATTATTTCTACCAGTTGGTTGGTGGTGTGTGGGGTGGGTGTGGTTGGTGGGTCGAGGGCCCTCACCCCAGCGTCGTAGGTCGGTGAGTGCTTGGTTGGTCACGGTGTGGGCGTGCTCTAGTTCTTCCCAGGCCGCTTCCTCGTTGGTGGGTTTGAGTGCTTTTGCCACGTTGAAGGACATGGTGATGGCGACCAATTGCTGGCCTAGGCCGTCGTGAAGCATGCGGGCGGCGGTGGTTTGTTCTTTACTCACCGCGGCTTCAATTGCTAGGGCGCGTTCGCGTTCGGCGCCAGCTTCGAGGGATGCCAGAAACCAGGCGAGGAACAGGTACAGGATGAAGAGGATGCTGGCGCCAATGAATTCCCGGATAACCCGTTCGGCCGGCAGATGCCTCAATATATAGGGGATGGGCGAAAAGATTATGAAGGCGATAGTGAGCCCTAGGCAGGCGCGCATGCTGAATGAGCGGTACACCACCCACAGGGCCACGGCCAGCACGCTGGAGGAGATGGTGACGTCACCGATGATGAAGAGCAGAATGTTGACGATGGCGGTGGCGACGGCCAAGAGGGTGTTGTCGGGGTTTTTCGCCCAGCAGGGGGTGAGGATGGCGGCAATGATGATAAGGATGCAGCCAACAATGGCTTGGGCAACAACATATGGGAATGTGTGATAGCCGGTAACCAGGCGTTCCATAATGACGAGGAACACGGACACCAGTGAAAAGGCCACCAGATAGAAGCCCGGCGTGTGGCCAGCAACAGTCATGGCCTCACACTATCAAGGCGAATGGGATAAAACCCATGACTGACGTCACGATTTTTTGGCGGGCATCCCCGTGGTTTCCGTTAGCTGGGTTTCGGTGAGGATGGGCCCAAAATCAGGGCCCCATGGGGAGAAACCCAGCTAACGCTCGCCGACGCGGCAGCCCACCCTGGCGCCGGCGGTGCTGCCCTGGCGGTGTTTGGCCCCTGGGCCCCAGGCCGTTAGCTGGGAAACCCGCCCTGCGGGGGATGAAATGGGCCGGTTTTGGGCGAAACCCAGCTAACGGATTGCGGGCGGGGTTGGCTGCCGGGAAGGTGGCCCAGGCAGTAGGGGGTTGCATACAATCGGGGAGCATGACTATCACCGCACTCTTATGCTGTCACGAAAGCGAGCCGCCCAGTGGATACGATTCGGTCATTCGGCAGATAACGCAGGATTGGCCGCAGCTGCTGCAGCAAGGCGAGTTCCGTAACATTGATGTCTTTACCGAGGGGAGGCGGACAGCCTATCGTTTGAGTATCAGGAGCCGGCCACCGGTTTCAGGGCGCTCATCACCTGCAGCATCGCGCGGGAGCCGTTTGGGCAGACCGAGGAACTCTTGCCGCAATCACCGCTGTGGCCCGCGGCTGAGCCATTCAATCATCAGCACGCAATGCATGTGATAGTGACGATTGATGATGTCACGCATCTCAACACCGCCAATGCTGCCGACGACCCTACGGCTGGGAACACTCCACGGTTGGCGGTGTTGTTGTCACAGATGCTGGTGTCGATAGGTGCGCTGTTTCGTTCGGCGTTTGCGATGATGTGGTTCGGGGCAGATCACCTGGTCCCCATGGATTTGTTCACCACCATGGCTAAACAGGCGCTGCCCCACCCCATGACCGAGGTGTGGGTGCTTCTCACCGGGGATTCGGATGGGAAAACCGCCATTGGTTACACGCAGGGCATGACGGAGTTTAATATCCCCCGAGGTTGAGGTTGTGCATGGGGCACCGGATATTAATGCCGCACTGTCTGCGCTTCAGGAGGCCACCACCGTGCTACTGTTTGCGGGCGGTGTGAATATTCCCACCTCCCAAACCGCTGATGGGGTTGCCGTGGAAACCCCCGAGTTTCGGTATGGGTTTGAGTATTGCCCCACCGTTTTTGGCGACTCCCAAATGGTGCTGCGGCTCACGGAAATCAGCCCGTGTAGCGTCCCCGTGACCCCGAGCGTTAGCTGGGGTTCCGCGAAAATCAGGGGCCGAGGAACCGGAAAAACCCCGAAACCCAGCTAACGGAAATGGGCTGGTCGGGGCGATCGGGAAGGGTTGGCGCTGGCGGGCACCCGCGCCCACCCTGGCCTACATGGGGGAAATGGTGTGCTTCTTCGGCAGGTCGTGCGCTTCCTTGGTCTCCAACTGGCGCAAGGGCCTGCCGGAGGGCCAGGCGGGTTTGGTTGGGCTCAATCATGGCGTCAATATAGCCGCGCTCAGCCGCAACATAGGGGCTGGTCATGTTCTGGTCGTAAAAGTCCATGAAGACTTTCTTCATGTAGGCGCGCTGCTCCGGCGGGGCGGCATCCAATTGTTTACCCTGGATCATCACCACCGCGGCCGCGGACCCCATCACCGCGATTTGGGCGGTGGGCCAGGCCAGGTTGATGTCGCCAGACAGGTTTTTCGAACCCATGACCGCATAGGCCCCACCATAAGCCTTGCGCACAATCAGGGAAACCTTCGGCACCGTGGCCTCCACCAGGGCAAACGCCAGCTTGGCGCCGCGGTGAATCAGACCCACCTTTTCCTGCTGCACCCCGGGCAGGTAGCCGGGGGTGTCCACGACGAAGATCAGGGGGATGTTGTAGGCGTCGCAAATGCAGAATGAAGCGGGCGGCCTTGTCGGCGGCGTCAGCATCAATACAGCCGGCGGATTCAATGGGCTGGTTGGCCACCACCCCCACCGATCGGCCATCAACCTGGGCGAAGGCGGTAATGATGTTGGGGGCGAATCCCGGTTGGACCTCTTGCACGTCAGCGTCGTCGAAAAGCTGGGCGAGAAGCTCATGCATGTCGTAGCCGGCATTCGTGTCGTCGGGCATGAACGAATCCAACTCGGGGCGTACGCAACCTCGGAATCAGGGCTGGCACTCATACACCGGGCCCGGGTCGTGGCAGGTCAGGGGCAGGCGGGCGAGAAGATCGTGCACATAGTTGAACGCATCCTCCTCATCGTGGGCCACATAGGAAATATTGCCGTTGAGCTCCTGCTGGCGGGCCCCACCCAAATCGGCGGACGTGATGACCTCACCGGTGACCTCCTTAATCACCGCGGGGCCCGTGATGTACATTTCGGCCTCACCATCAACCGCAACAACAAAATCCGTGGTCACCGGCGCATACACGGCCCCGCCGGCGGATTTGCCCATCATGATGGAAATCTGGGGGCTGCGGCCGCTGAGCGGCAACTGGCGGCGGGCAATCTCGGAATACATGGCCAGCGACGTCACCGCGTCCTGGATACGGGCCCCACCGGAGTCTTGGATACCAATGACCGGGCAGCCGATCTTAATGGCCATATCCATGACCTCGCACACTTTCCGGCCGAATGTCACGCCCACGCTGCCGCCGCACACGGTTTTGTCGTGCGCGTACACCACCACCGGGCGACCATCAATCCGGCCGTAACCAGTAACAACCCCATCCGAGTAGGGGGCATCCGGCTCGTCGGGAGTGCGGCCCAGGGCCCCGATCTCCACAAACGAACCAGAATCCAGCAGCCTGTTGATGCGCTGGCGAGGGAGTGGTGCGCCCCGCCTCATCGCGGCGTTTCCGGGAGTTTTCGCTACCCGGGTCTTGTGCCTTCTCCAGGCGGGCGCGCAGGTCCGCCAGCTTGCCGGCTGTGGTATCCAGACTCATCATCACCTCTAAAGTTTGCACCTCATGTGGGAGATACAGGAAATACGCTCGGTCAAGGCACGCCCCACCTGCTGATTTCCGGCTCGTCCACCACGGCCAAGTGATCGCCGACCAGTTGAACAATCTCCAGATCATTTACGATAGCTGACCAACCGCCGTCGTAATGAATCTCCGCGTAGGCCGGCTCTAATTCGATAGCCCCGTCATGCATGCGCTCCGACCGGAACAGCATGACCGGCACGTCCACATCCTGCCAGCGGTGCATGTCCACCGTGTCCAAAATCCGGTTGTCCACAAACGACGCCCGCTGGTGCTCCAGCACACCGGCGCTCAACCCATGCTCCGACGGGTCGGTGTTGGCCAGGAATTCCGCCATCATAGTAAGCAGGGCGTCCTCGCCGGCGGTTTCGAGAATCTCGTACGGCACCGGGAAATCCAGGTTGTAGGTTTTCTTAGCGAACTTGGAATAGCGTTCCCAACGTTTCTGGTTTCCTCCATGGTGTCCGGCGCCGGGTGGGCGGGCTGTACCGTGTCCAGCAACGCGATGGTGGCGACCTCAACATTGGTGTTCCGCAACTGGTGTGCCACCTCGTAGGCCAGCACGCCGCCGAAACTCCACCCACCCAAAATGACCGGCCGGCCATCGCTATAGCGTTCGATTTCGTTCAGGTAGGCGGCGGCGCGTTCCTCCAAGGACCCTTCCAACCGCTCCACACCGTAGACGGGAACTTCCTTCGGGCAGGCGGCGCATCAACGGCTGGTACACCACCGAGGAGCCACCGGCCGGGTGGAATCAAAAACACGCTCGAGGCTGTGGATCCGGCCGGGCGTTCCCGCAGCACCCGAATGTTTCCCGACACATCGGACTCCAGCCCCTCCCGCACCAGGTTAGCGAGCGGCTCCAAAGTTTCCGCGGCCAACACCTGGTCGGCGGTGATCTCCGTGCTGGCGCGTTCGTTCAAACGTTCGGCAATTTTTTCGGCAACATCGCGGGTGATGTCCGGCAATTCCGAGGTGACGCCGGCGGCCGCAGCCCCGGTGAGCCCAGCCCAGGTTGCAAACACGAGGCGTTCCGACGCGTCCCGCGGCGCCACACCCACCCCGTGGGTTGCTTTCTTTTCTTGCTTGACGACGCCCTCCGGTTGCGTTTCTTGCTCAGCAACCGTGGGCTTTTCCTCGGGCGCCACTCCAGCCGCTTCCTGCGGCTCAGCCGCAGGCTCCTCAGGGACCTGGGCTCTCAGCCGCCTTGGGGGCGTCGACAGGCTGGCGGACACAGGCTCGGGGCGGCGTATCATGCTGCACCGCCACCAACTCCTCCACCATTCGGACCGCGTCCGCAACTGACGCATCCCGCAACGCCTGCACCTGCAAACTCGGCAGGGAGAAATCATGCTCAATACGGTTCTTAATCCGCATACCCATGAGGGAATCCAACCCCAGGTCAATCAGCGGCAACTCGCCGGGCAAATCCTGAATGTCATAGCCCATGGCCTCCGACACAATCAGTCGCATGCGCTGCTCCACCGTCTCCCCACTGTTCGGATCCCACTTCAACGACTCCGACGACACATTATCGCTCAGCGGCTCCGACGCCTCCTGGCTCTCCACCACGGCGGGAGTGCCCAACACCGGCTCCACATTCCCACCCAGGGAAGAAGCAAACCCCTCGGCAACAAGCATCACCGTATTCCCCAACACCTGGTGAATCGCAATGGTCAACCCACCCAAATTCCGGGAAGCCAACACCGACAACTCACCCGACGGCGGCAACGTGGCCTTCTCCTCCACCGCGACCAACGTAGCGCCCGGCGCGAGCTCCGTGACGACCGCCTCCATGAGGGGCAATCGGGGACGGAACCGTGTCCGCAAGCGCATGGAACGCAAACGTGCCATCCGGGAGGGACACCTTCTGCCCCAGCAGGGAACCGGAACTACCGCCGGCTGCCGGCCGGGCCGAAGTCCAATAGCGCTGCTTCTTCCACGGCATGGCGGGGGCGTCAATAATGGGCCCGGCCCCATAAAGGGCGGCGAAATCAATGGGGGCGCCGGCAACATACAGTTTGGCCAACAGGTCCGGAATGGTGTGGGTGTCCGGCACTTTCCGCTTGAGGGCGTAAAGAAGTTGGGCGTCCGGCTTGCCTACGCTGAAGGCGGTGTTCATCATGCCCATGATCGCCACCGGGTTCGGGGCGATCTCCACCAACGTGGTGTGGCCGGCGGCGAATGCTTGTTCGATAGCGTCTTGGAACCACACGGACTGGCGGGTACACCGCACCCAATAGTCGGCGTCGTGGACGGTCTCACCGGGCTGGTACACCCGCCCCGATCCACGGAGCTAAACAGGGGCAGCCTCACCGGGTGGGCCTGAATCCCGGCAATGGCGGCGGCAAGCTCCCCCAAGAGAGGCTCAACCGCGCTGGTGTGGCCAGCACCCTTCACATTGAGAAGCCGGGCGAATTTCTCCTCCGCCTCCAGCTTGGCCACCAAATCAAGCACCGCCTGCCGGGGACCACCAACGGTGGTCATGCCCGGACCTGCGTAAACGGCGGGTTCAATGCCGGCAAAGTCGGGGTTTTCGGCAATGAAATTATCGAGCTGTTCCACCGAAAACTCCACCACCGCCATGGCGCCCAGCTGATCCTCGGGCAGGGACTTTTCCCCCTCCCCCATGAGCGGGACCGGTGGCAGGCGATGAGCATGGCGTCCTCGGCGCTGAGGCCGCCGGCGGCGTGAGGCGGCGGCAATCTCACCCATGGACATGCCCACCACGGCCGCCGGGGTGGCGCCCAGAGGTGGCGAGATAGTCGGTGAGGCGATCTGGATGGCGGTGATGGCCACCTGGGCGGTTTCCGTGTCGTACGTTTGTTCGTCATCAGGATGATGTCCCGGATCGACCAGCCGGATTCAAAAATCGACAATGCGGTCAAGTTCGGTGAGCCGATCCCGGAAGAAGGGGGCGTGGGCGAACAGGGTCCTGACCATTTTGCGGTGCTGCGACCCGAAACCGGAATACACAAACACCGGGCCGGTGGGGGCCGGCGAGTCGGCAGGGCCACGCCCTGGACGACCTTCCCGTCGGCCACATAGCGGGAGCCGTTTGGCGGCTTCTTCCACCGTGTCGGCCAGGACGACCGCCCGGGAGCAGGCGTGATTGCGGCGGGTGACGGAGCGGGCCAATGCCGGCAGGTCGGTGTCGTCAAGCGTGGTGACGAAATCGGCGAGGGTGGCGGCCAGGGTGGGCGCGCCGGGACGGCAGCAGGCCGGATACCGGCAGGGCAACCTCGGCACCGGCCAGGGCGGGCTCGGCAGGGGGCGGGTTGCGCCTCGGGGCCGTAGTCGGCGGGGTTGAAGTCGCTGAGCACCACGTGGGCGTTGGTGCCACCGAAGCCGAAGCCGCTCACGCCAGCGAGTTTCGTGCCGGAGTATTCGGGCCATTCGCGGGGTCGGCCACCACCTCAGGTGTTCGGCGTCGAAGTTGATATAGCGGTTGGGTTCCGTGAAATTCAGGGAGGGCGGCAGCGTCGTGTTGCATGGCCAGCACCACCTTGATGAGGCCGGCCGCGCCCGCGGCGGATTCGGTGTGGCCGAAATTGGTTTTCGCGGAGCCAAGCTAGGTGGGGGTGGCCGGGGTGCGGTTGGCGCCCAAAACCGCGCCCAGGGCGGTGGCCTCGATGGGGTCGCCCAGAATGGTGCCGGTTCCGTGGGCTTCTACGTAGTCGACCTGGGATGGGTCCACGCCGGCGTCGGCGTAGGCGCGTTGCAGCACATCCACTTGGGCCTCCGGGTTGGGGGCGGTGAGACCGTTCGAATGCCCGTCCGAATTAATGGCGGATCCCTTGATGACGGCCAGGATCGTATCGCCGTCGGCAAGCGCATCGGAAACCCGTTTCAGCACGAGCATGCCGGCGCCGTCGGAACGGACAAAACCGTCAGCATCGTCGGAAAAACGCGTGAATCTTGCCGGTGGGGCTAAACACGCCGAGCTCACCAAAGGCGGTAGAAACCCAGGGGGCGGCAAAAATATTCACGCCGCCGGCAAGCGCCACATCGGCATTATGTTCGCGTAAATCGCGCACAGCCTGGTGCACCGAGACCAGGGAGGAGGAGCAGGCGGTGTCCCACGCTGATGGAGGGCCGCGGAAATCGTACACGTAGGGACACGCGGTTAGCGATGATGGAGCTGGCGGTGCCGGTCAGGGCGTAGGGGTGCGCCTCGGCGAGATCGGCGGTAATGAGCATGCCGTAATCATTATTAGAGGAACCCACATACACGCCGACCGGCTTGCCGCGCAGGGTATTAGCGGGAATCCGCGCGTTCTCCAGGGCCTCCCAGGTAGGTTCCAGCACCAGGCGCTGCTGGGGGTCAACGTTCACGGTTTCTAGTGGTGAGAGGCCAAAAAATTCGGCGTCAAATGCGGAAATGTCCTCCAGGTAGCCGCCGGTGAGGTTGACTTCCTCCATGCGGCGGCTCATGACGGGATCGTTGGCGTATTCCGACCAGCGGCCAATGGGCAGCGGGCCAATGCCGTCCCTGCCTTCAACGAGAAGTCGCCACATTTCGGTAAGGTTGGGGGCGCCCGGGTAGCGGGCGGCCATGCCCACCACGGCAATATCGTGAACGCTGGGGTCGGTGGCGCTAGTGGCATGAGCGGTGCGGCTGTTGTGGGCGGCGCCGGCGCGTTCACCCTGCGCGCCTGCCCCCAGGCCTGGGCCGCCGGCAGGAGCTGCTGGGCGAGCGCCTGAATGGTGGGATATTGATAGGCAATAGTCGCATCAGCTGCTTATCCAGCAGGTTTTCTAACTCCCGGAGAGGATCACCACGTCGCGTGAGGATAGCCCAAAGGATTGCATTGGCTTGTCATCGGTAATCTCTTCGGCGGGCAAACCGGTGGTTTTTATAACCCATTGCCGAAGCCATTCGCGTAATTGTTCTACGGTCATGGCGCCGACTGGCTGCTCCTGTGTCGTATTTCGATCAGTCAACGTAATCCTTCACTCGCGCTTGAGCTAATCCCAAAAATCACAATTCGTATAATTTTTATATCGAGTGAAACATACTAGATGTTTCAAACTCACCCTATCGACCTCGTTCACTCCATGTAAACGTAACACTGAGCAACATGAGCGCTTAGCTGGGGCTACAATCAAAATGTTGAGAGGCTGCATGTTTTACTGATCCCTAGCTTTTTCGACGCCCCAAGGGGTGACCTCAAGGGGTAAATTCCCAACCCCTAGGCCCCCTCCCTCCGCGGCCTTCACCGCCGGCGGCGTCGGAGAGCCTGCCAGGGTGGCTCCACCGGGACCTCCGCCCCAGACGCCAGAAGCCCCGCTCTCACCTTCCCCCTCACCCGCCGCACCCGCCGCCCCTGCTCGTTGCGTTAGCTGGGTTTCTCCCTAAAAACCAGCCTAAAAACCACCCCAAATCCAGGGAAACCAAGCTAAACCTCCGGCAGCACACCATTCCACCACAGCCACAACCACGCCCACGACCACCGCTCGCCTCGCTCGCTCCCCTGGCGCGGCTCCCACATGTTCACCCGCCAGTCCCACCGGGCCCGGACCCACCAGTTGCAGCAACCACAGCGGCAGCCCGCTGCCGCGTTAGCTGGGAAACCGCCTGAATCAGCCCTGTCTTGGACCATTTTTGGCGGGAACCCCAGCTAACGCGGCGTGCCCTAACTAACCACACCGCACACCATGCGCTGCACCCAACTCACCCCTGGCCTGCCTCCCCATTACCCACCCCGGAACCACAAGCACCCCACCACAAGTAGCACCCGGTGGAAATACGGCAGCTAACAAAGCCGCCATAAAAATGGTCAGACAACTCACCGAAAAGAAATCAGGGGGCAAATGGCGAACATCATATTGCAGCGTATGCAATACAGGAGTAAAGCTGAAAGAAAGCGCCTCTCACCAGGAGAAATAGTAGAAATGATGCCATCACCAGGCAGGTCTGGAACGCTAGTGCTAGTGCACCGGCCCGCAAAACTCACCCCCGAATTTTACCAACACCCACATGCGACTAGCCGGATTCTGGTGGGTTGATCGACAGAGCTTACCGGCGGGCACCCAGCCTATCGGAGGTTCGAAACAAATGTCGAAGCGGTGAGTAGATCCCTCCGGAAAGGGGTCATCAGCGGGATGGCGGCTGCGGTGATTCACAAGATCCCTATCCTCAATGAGTCACACCGCTCCCTGGTGGACGTCACCCCACAGGAGCAGCGAAACCCCCTTCTAGATCCCAATGGCCGGCCATTGTTCACTATCGGTACGCGGATTTACCGGAGGAAGACATCACCGAAATTAATGGCACCAGAGTCACCACGATCGAACGTACATTCGTAGACATTTGTGCCATGAATGGCGAGGTGGAGGGACTAGCTTTTCCTGGAGGCCGCGATCCACGCCGATTCGGACGTCGCAAAAGAAAAGTTTTGGGCACACTGAACCATCACCACGGGCGTTGGGGCACTCGCAAAGCTTGCAAAGTACTCACCCAGGCGCTCTACGGGATTGATTCGGTGCAGGAAACTTACGCACGGTACGCCATCACGCACGCGCTACCCAAGCTGACTGTGGACGCGCAGGCGATTTTTAGTACCCCCAGCAAAAATACAAGCTTTACGACGTACTATCGAGCGGACCTGCTCGTCAATAATTGGCTCATAATTGAAAATTGACGGCGCCATCAAATACCAAGGCACACCCGAACAACGCGCGGAAACATATGCAAAACAAATTGCGCGCGAACAAAGTATTACCAAGCACGGATATTATTTTTCTTCGGGTCGCGCCATCCCAAATTGGACCGGCGCTCATTAACCATTAACAATCTCACCACCCATATCCACTATGACCAGCTCCCCACCAACACCAGCTGGTCAACCTGAGCGATGCGCCTCCCTGGTGGCAATTGCGTGAGGAGCGGATGAGCTGAAGGTAACCTAGGAAGTTTCGGGGGAGGGCTCAAGGGGGTGGCGTGAGCGGGACAGGGAGCTTTTGGCATGCCTCCTAAAGGGAAATCGAGAAATCAGAGAGGTTAGGGAGAGTTGAGGCCTAACACCCATCATGAAGCATCCTCTGGCGCGCACCTGCACCTGCCAAACACCTGCTAAGTGGCCGGCTACGCCCAGCTGCAGCCAGCAGCGACTGCCTCTGCGACCGCCGGCACCAGCGTTAGCTGGGTTTTTCCCCAAAACAGGCCAGATCAGAGCCGAAACAGGGCAAAACCCAGCCAAAGAGTTAACGGACCGCGGAGAACCACAGGCCACGATCCCACCGGAACGTCTAAGCTAACACCAACAATGGTGAGCGACCGGCGATCCTCCCAACCACCAACCCCAGCACCTTCGTTTTGCCCTCTCCCTACGCCCCCAGTCTGTGTTAGCTTGGGTTTCCCCAGAAAACAGGCCAGATCAAGGCCGAAACAGGGGCCAAAACCCAGCTAACGGGCTGACGGGTTGACGAGCTAACAGGCTGACGCGGACCAGTAGACCAGCGAGCCAGCGAACCAACCACACAAACCACAATCACAAACTACCCCTGGAGCCCCTGGCACCAGGCACCTGAGCATGGAAAGGGCCTGGCTCGCTCGCAGCGTTGGCAACATTGGCCCAAAACACAAGCCAGGCCCATCAGCCCACCGGCCCACCGGGAAGAAAGCTTTCGCTAGTCGGCGGCAGCCTCCTGATAGTGCTTCTTGTTCACCCGGCGAGCAATCTTACCGGCGGAAGAACGGATGATGGTGTCCGGGGCGGTGATACGGATGTCGGCGGGAACCACGCCATGGGCTTCCGTGACGGCGGCACGGATGGCGGCGATAGCATCAGCATCATCGGCCTCAACCTTGTCAAGGTCACGCTCCGCAAGGATGATGAGCTGTTCCACATCATCGCCCTCAACAGCGAAGGCCGCAGCGGCAGCCGGCCGGATTGGGCGAGGCGTGAGCAACCGTGTACTCGATGTCCTGCGGATAGTGGTTACGGCCGGCGATGATGATGAGGTCCTAGGTCGGCCGGTGATGTGAGACCTCGTTGTCGACGATGACGGCCAGGTCGCCGGTGGCCAACCATTGGGCGTCGGCAGGCGCGCCGGAAGCCAGGAATTCTCAGCCAACGGGGTCACCAGGGTATTATGGAACGTCTCTTCGGTTTCCTCGGGGCGATTCAGGTAGCCGGCGGCAATGTTAGCGCCATAACACCACAGCTCACCCACGGTACCGTCGGGAACCTCGGCGCGGGTTTCGGGGTCAACAATCGCAAGAAGTTGCGGACGCACCACCTGGCCGTTGGAGCAAACGACACCGAATCCTCATTGCGCGCAACCACCACGCCGCGCCCTCGGACAGCGCCTCCCGATCAAAAATAGTTAATCAGGGGACGATTCGGGGTTTGTGGCGTCGTGACCAGCAGCGACGCCTCAGCCAGGCCGTAGGAGGGCGCACCGCAGCCCGATGCAACCCATGCTCCGCAAACGCCGAAATGAAGGCCTCCATGGACTTTTCGGTCACCGGCTCGGAACCCAAAATCAGGCCATCCACCTGGGACAGATCCAAATCCGTGCGGGCGGCCGGCAGCCCGTAGCGCATGGCCAAATCCATGGCAAAGTTCGGAATAACCGAATACACGTTTTCGCCCTCATGCTCCGCGTGCAGCTGGTTCACCCACCGGGCGGGCTGCTGGATGAAATCGCGGGGCGACATCAGGTCCATGTTCAGGCCGAGAATGGTCACAAAGGTGGCCAGCACGATGCCCATGTCGTGGTGCAGCGGCAGCCAGGTGACCAGTCGGAGGGGTCTTCAACTGGGCGGCGGTGAAAATCTGCAGCACGTTGGTGAGAATGGACCGGTTGGTCAACACCACGCCAGCCGGCACCCGGGTGGGCGGAAGTGTGTGCGGGAAAGGCGGTCAAGTCCACCGGCAGCTTGCCGCTGGCAGCCAGGAATTGCTGGGCGGCCGGGTTTTCCAGAGGGTTGGTAAAGCTTTCAGCCAGGGAGTCCGGCAGAATCCACCGACAGCACGCGGGGCGCTCCCGGCCGGGAATGTCGGCGAAGAACGTCCGCACCGCACCGGCGGACCGGGCATTGGTGAGCACAGCCTGGGGGCGGGTCCGAAATCACCGCCTTGAGGTGGTCGGCGTGGCCAGGCTCAGTGGGATCGTACAGCGGCACCGGCACCATGCCGAGCGCCATGGCCCCCAACATTGCGAACACATATTCGGGGAGTTATTGGCAGGATGGCCACCCGGTCGCTAATGGTGCCCACCTGCTGCAACCCTAGCCGCAACAGCCTTAATGCGGGTATTGATCTGGTCACAGGGAGTATTCACGATTTCCCCATCGCGGGACTGCGAAATCCCAGAATCGTAAGGTCTTTCGACCAGTGGTGCCGGCCGCCTTCTCCGTCTGGTAAAGGACTTCGCACATGCCGGCGAGCGTCACCTCAGGGCTGGAGGGTGATCTCACCTTTCTCGTTGAAGAACTGGCCGATAATCGCATGTAAATCCATGTGTCTCCTCGATAAAATCGATTGAAATTGCGCTTCTGGTTACTCCATCGTAACCAGCCACCAGTGTATTACTTGCAGAGCAAAATGAACTCTCATTCTCCCAAATTGACAGCAAATTCCAACCTAGACTTGGGGGCATGAGCAGACTCATCGTTTTTCGCCGGTCTGCCAGGCGTGGGCAAAAGCTCACCCAGGCACGATTGCTTGCCGACGCGCTCCGCGCCGTCTACCTCCGCCTCGACACCCTGAGGCACCCTTCATCCGCATGGCCGACAACAACGACCTCAGGGACTACGGCTGCAGGCCATCGCCCACCTGGCGGGCGACAACCTAGAGCTGGGCGCACCGTGATCATTGATGCAGTCAACCCCATGCACCACACCGGGCCATGTTCCGGGATCTGGCCCGAACAGCATCGGGCGAGGCTCATCCAATTCGAATGTGTGCTCCCGGACGAGGTTGAGCACCGACGGCGCGTCGAAAAGCGAGGAACCCTCAACTGGGACGAGGTGCTCGCCATCACCGCCTACTACGAACGGTGGGACGAACACCTCGACGGTCGCCGAAAACATCATCGTTACCGGTTAATGAGCCTTTGCCCATTCCACAACCCCACTGATTTGCGGTGGTGTCGGGAATCACATAGGGGTTGGTGGCGTACACCGAGTGCACCCCATTGGCCTGCACCATTTCGGTGGCGCAGCCCAGGAGCGTGCCGATCTCCCGGGGGCGTCACAAATGGCATCGTTCGGGGCGCAAATTTCGAACGTACGATCGTTCAGGGCGCCGAAGCCGCCCTGCCGGGGACCCCGCATGGTGGCGCCGGGCACGACGGGCTGCACCAACAGGTTGAGGGGTTGTAGGGCGATTTCCGCACCCACCACCGACCGGGTTGCCCACATGCTGGCCCACGTTGGGTTCCGCCGACCGTCGGCGATCAATACCACGCCCGGATCCGCTCCGCCGGAACCACCCCAGTGCCGGTGCCGATCTTATTGGCAATGTCCCCAGCAATGACCGCACCCTGGGAGAACCCGGTGAGGATGTAATCGGTGAGGGCATTCCCGGAACACGTCCCGCATTTCGGTCTCCATGGTGGCGATGCCTTCCTCCCGGGATTCGTCATACGGCATCTCGTTTTGGGAGTTAATGTTCTTGAACTGCGCCGTGTACGGCAAGGTCCCACACCTTCACCTCGTGGTCGGATGAGCTTCCTGCAACGGCCGGGAAATGTTCAACATGAACGATTTGGGGTTCGCTGTAGGGTTGAACAGGGTCATCGGTCTTGGAGGATTCCCACGTGCCGGGCGCGACAAGCACCTCAACCCGGGGACAGTGGTCGGGTTGGGTCACCATGGTTGCTTCGGAGGTTTCGGGCGGGCTGACCGGGCCCCCCTTATTGGTTTGACTCAACCATTGCTGCGCACCTGCAGCAACCACAACAATCACCACAAGCGCGGCAAGAACGGTGAGAACTTTCTTCATGAACTTCCTTGGATCGGCGTTAAGAGCAATATGCCTTGCGTGCCGACGTTTCAATCAGAAACGGTCTCTTCGGGCGACAGCGGTACGCTTCTGCTCCAACAATTGCCCACCGACTGCCTGCACAGCCTGCGGGAAGTGGTTTTGGCACACAACCTGGGCGGCGCCGATCATTTGGTTTTCGGCGCCTTCCACCTTAATACCACCAGCCGTGAGGGCGTCGAAGTAGGTCTTGTCCGCATCGCTCAACTGTTGGGCGGCGTGGGAATGAGACGATACTTCTTGGGCTGGCCCATCAGCCGGCGGGGCGGCGTTACCGCTCTCGCCGGCATCACCGGAGCCACCAGCCCCGTTAGCCCCACTAGCGCCAGCACCAGCGCCATCGGAGGCCCCGGCCGCACCTGAAGTTGTACCCGAACCACCGGAGCCCTTCAGGGGCGCGATGGGGGCTTTGGACGCGGATGCCGTAGCATCATCGCTCACGGTGGAACTACCGCAGGCGCTGAGGCCGGCACCAGCGGTTATGACGGACAGGGTAAAAATTCCTGTCGCTAACAGGCGTTTCACTAATTTCGCTCCTCGCGGACTTTGCCATTGGATTGACTCATTTTACCACCCTGGAAGGTGATGGAACCGCTAGCAGACTCCTGATCGGAGGTGGGGTAGCCATATTCACCCTGCTCGTAGCCCTTTTCGCCCCAAGCCTTATAAATGTCACCGTAGTAGATAACGTGAGCGCCGGTGGCGGGGGACCAATAAATGTTGCCGTTTTCCAGAACTCTTGGAAGCGCCACCGTTGATGGACTTCTCATCAGAGGTGGGGTAGCCCAGACTGGACTTGGCGGTTTGCAGCTCACCGTACTTGGCGGCAATGGCGCCCCGCACCCAGTTATTAGCACCCTTGGGGTTACGGGTGACGTAGCCGTTTTGGAACTTCTGCACCAGGCCACCGTTGTGTTCGGTAGCTTCGGCCACTGGGTAACCCAGGTCACCGTTCTCCCACTTGAGGTCGCCCCACTTGTTCACGATGTCAGTGGGCACGGCAATGGCGTCGGTTTGCAGGGTCCAGTAGATATTGCCGTGTTCAGGTGACGAACCGGCCGCCGTTCTGAAGCCCGCGTTCCGTGGAGGTGGGGAATCCCAGCCAGGGCCCGGGGCGCCAAGCTCGGTGTACACGGTGCCGATGCGGCCGTAGGGGCCTGGGCGCCGGTGTTCGGGGACCAGAAGGCGCGACCGTTGGTGAAGTCCTGACCCTTGCCGCCGGCCACGTCGTATTCGTTGTTCACGCAGTTACCGATGACGCCGCCCTTGGTGGCTTCGGCGATAGCTCCCGACAGGGGTGCAGTCGGCGCCGCGGTCGGATTGCGACAGGTTGAGGGCCCCGGCGATGTGCGGCCAGGCTTGCCCCATCTCAAACTGCCAGTAGGGCCAGTCGTGCACGCCAGAGGGTCGGAACACTGAGTAACTTCCACCCCGTCCCGGCGGGCAGAGTCGACAAAGGTTTGGGTGGTCATGCGCGAAATAACTTCAGCCCAATACCGGCGGCGTTCGCCGGATGCTTTGCGACGGAGCCCAGGCTGGCCGAAGTCGTCCCGGCCAGGGCCAGCCGACATACACCTTCATCCCCTTCAACGCCTTAATGCCCAGCTTGGGGTCGTGGTCGATCCACTGTTGGGAGCCGTCCGGCCCCCACATGGCTTCGCTGTGGTATCCGCCAGCGTCCTGTTGGGCGGTGCGGATGGCATCGGGCATGCCGGGGCTGGTGGTGTCCAAATACCCGGAGAAGGAGCCCACAAACTTAAACAGGTCGGGGTTACGTTCCGCCAGGTTCATGGCGGCGGTGCCACCCATGGACAGGCCGAAGATGGCCCGGTCGCCGTTGGCCCGATAGCCGTTCTTCAGCACGGGGATAAGCTCATTGAGTAGGAAAGACTCCCACATGGTGCTTGCCGTTGTCTTCGGACTGCCAGTCGGAGTAGAAGGAGGATTCGCCGCCAACAGGCAAGATCACATTGACGTTCTTGTCGGCGAACAGTTGTTCAATGTTGGTTTCGCTGGTCCAGCCGCTTTCAATGTCGGTGGCCCGCAACCCGTCGAGGGCCCACACCTCGGGGAATTTCCGATTCGGCTGGGAATGCCAATCGCGGGCCAGCATTTGCACCTTGACCACGTCTTTCGGCATGACCTTGGACTTAATTTGCAGTTCGATGCGCCTATCGGTGATCCGCTGACACGCTCCACCGACACCCCATCGGGCAGACCATTGATTTGGGGGCGCTCGTCCACGCGAATAGGGGTGCGTTCCACTGCATTGGTATCAAGGTAGTCGGTCAAGCCATTCAGAGAGGAGCTCCCCAGGCTTCCTGAGCTTGACGAATTACTGCTACGGGATTTGCTAGTGCTCGTGCTAGTTGGCTTCGCGCTGGTGGTTGATTGCGCCACCGCAGCGGGAGGAAATAGCAGAGAGACTCCCAAGCCAATGGCCACCGGAAGAGCAGCTATTTGGTAGGAACGACGTTGAGTTACGCATTATGTTCAATCCTTCAAGTTTTTAGTACTGAGCTGATTCACCGGGGATTCCCCTGCCCTGGCGATTGTAACGGTCTGTCGGCCTCACAGGAATATTCGTCGAAAAGCTCACAAATGTTACCTGCCAAGTGTAAAGGCACCATAGTGCCTTGCTGTGCGGCGCACCGGTAAACCGACAAAATGCTACCGGGGCATCGCAGTCCCAACAATTGCGATACCCCGGTGACTTCTTTCCGTTATGTGTGGATTACCAAGCTTGCATGACGTCAAGCACGCGGTTCTTGGTGAGGTTCAACTGGTAGTTCCACTGCAACCAGTTGTGGATGCCTGCTGCCGGATAGTTAACGGTCACATTCACGCCCTCAGCGCGCGCCTTGGCCTCCCACAGCGTGGTGGTGTACAGGCTGAACGCCTCCAGGATGGGCGGTGATCCAGTCCTTCACTTCGTAGCGCATGATGTCGTCAGCACTCCAGAAACCGCTGGCTGCGGAAATATACACGTCCTTACCCCTGAGGGCACCCATGTTCCAGAAGGGGTCGTTTTCGTACCGGTTCGGGTTGAACATCGAACCGTACATGTTATTGACGTTGAAGCCGCCCAGGTCCAGCATAGCTAGACGCACCAGAGGTGCTCATGCCCGGGCCGGACATGGTAGGTAGCCGGACAGCTCATGGCCTGCTTGAACATTGCCGGGTTGCGGGCTGCCAGGTTCAGGGCGGCGGTACCACCCATGGACAGGCCGGCGATGGAGTTGTTGTTCCTGGCAACACCGAAGTTGCCCTCCAGGTAAGCCGGGAGTTCCTTGGTGAGGAAGGTTTCCCACTTAAACAGCAGGGCGTCACCAGTGTGAGTTAGCGGGTCGCAGCCAGTCTTGGTAGAAAGTACCTGACCACCAACAGGCATCACCAGGGTGATGTTGTGGTTAGCGTAGAGCTCCGGGGCATTGGAGTCGGTGGTCCAGGCATTTGCTCGTTCGGTGGCGCGAGCACCGTCAAGCAGATAGAACCCAGCATTACCGCCTCGTTGTGCCGGTTGAATTTGCACGGTGATGTTCCGGTTCATGGCTGGGGAAAACACGTCACAACGCTGAACCCAGAAGCCAACCCCATCCCATTCACAAGCCCCGGTGGCGTCAGGACGCAACCAGTCCGCGGGCCAGCAGTAGCTACGCCCTGGCCCGCCACCGCCAGAACGGAAGCAGCGGCAACTGCGGTGACAGCCGCCGCCACCTTCTTTATCGCGCGTGTCATGAACTTCATGCTTCTCCTATGATTCAGGTCAGATAATTCACTTCTCGTGAAACTTCTTGCTCTTAGGTTTTGTAGTGGTTCACAGCAAAGAGCCAACTAAATGCCTAAACTTTATAACAGGGATATAAATTAGTCCACCTATTTTGTTACCTAACCATCCACAAAATTTTGGTAGCAGACCTATCAAATTCATTCACTACCAGCAGTAATAATAAAATCACCCACTACACCTATATTGGGTTACAGGGTAATTTCTTGGGGTATATAGGGCGAGAAACTCAGGTGATTTTTCGTCGATTTTCACCGGCATTTTTCGACAATCACGCAGCCGAATCAAAGGCAGTTCTCAGCTACCCCGGGGCAACTCTTTCCCTAATCTTGGGTAACGTTCACACTTTTGAATCGCTTTTTAACTATCGTGCTACCGTCCCCCAATCGAGGTTAGCAACGCTAGCGAACCGGATCAATTTGATGTCCGAGGCCAATTTATCGGAAGCGGATCCACTACAGGCAGGGGGCCTTGGTAGGCTGCCGGATCCTCATGGAACTGGAGGGTCCGCCCTGCTCCCAGGCTGAATTTGATGTTGGCAAGGAAGCGTTTTGAAGGTGAGCGGGCTTCGGTACGAGGCGAAAAGTTTTTGGTACTCGGGGTGTACAAAAATCTCCCGGGCACGCTTCACATATGCTTTGTCCACCCAACTCGGCACGGCGTCCAGCAGCACTGCCGAATCCGCCACCTGCCATTCCAAGGGCAGGTTCTTGTCGTGCCCCACCCGCCCATTGACGACCCGGGGTTGGCGGCCAGCCAAGGGTTGGCCAGACCCATATTGTCGAGCACCCGCACGTCCAGAGGGGCGTTCATGCTGGTCATGCCCAGATTAATCATGGTGAGCGACAGCGGCATGTCGGCCAGGTCGGTGTGTTCGGTGGTGCGCGGCCGCGGCTCCCACGACAACACCAAAGGATGCTGACTCAGGCGAATCTGAAACAGTTGGGCATCATGGGCGGCACGTCCCCGCTCCAGCATGGGCACGAAATTATTCATATTGCGGGCGGTGAGGAAGTCCTCGGCGTAGCGGGTGGGCTGGTCCCGGTAGGTGGCCAGCTGCCAAAAAATCCGCTCATCCACGATGCGCAGCGGGGCTTCGTCCCCCTCGGGAAGCTGGTAGGGGTGCCCACCTAGGACCGTCGCAAAGCTCCAGCCCATGCCGGCGATAAACAGCCCCGCAGCCGCCACAGTCGTCGGAATCCGCTGCCGATCAATCACCACAACGCTCACCGGCAGCAGCAGCGTAAACAGCGGCAGCAGCAGCATGCGCCCATGCATGAAATCGCCGCCCACGCGCAGCACATAAAGGAAATGAATCAGCGCCGCCCCACGTCAACCCAATGACCACGGTGCGTCGATTCACGCTTATCGACGCCTCCCGCGTGGCGTTCCACACCCGCAACCCGGCAGCGGCCACCGCAATGAGCACCCCCAACCACAAATGGTATGGGGTCACAAAATCCATGAGGTAAAACCAGCCATCACCCCACTGCGACCCCGACGCCGACTTCGCCACCGCGGTGTGTGGCACCAACAGGCCGTAATAGCCCATGCGAAACACCTGGTAGGCCAACGGCACCGGGATGGCCGCCAATAGGATCTTCCACCAATTTTTCCGATCCATAATCAGCAGCATCAGGCCCGACAAGCCCCCATACAATGCCAATTCCGGGCGCACCAACCAGCTCAAGCCCGAACAAAACGCCAACAGATAGCTGTATTTAATCCCCCACCGCAGCTTGGCATCCTCCACCCACTGAACCATGAGGAACCACCACGTGGCAATCCACAGCAGGGACAGAGCCCCACTCCAGGCCCGAGGTGGCAAAATCCCGGGCTGGCGGCAACGAAATGTACAATATCCCCCCAAAAGGCAGGAGCAGCAGCCGATTATTGCCCTGATAGAGTTTCGCGGTGGCCACGGCCGCAATGAACAGGGCCACAGTGGTGAAGACCAACGCCGCCCACAAGGCAATAGTCTCCAACCGGGAACCACTTATCAATGCGCCAATATAAATAATGTATTGCCATAGGGTGGAGGTGTTTGTTTCCACCCGCTCCCCCGCATTAAAAACCGGCCCGTTCCCAGCGAGAAGATTACGGACCGTGCGCAACACAATCAACCCATCATCGCTCATCCAACGGCGCTGCCAGCTGCCGTAAAACCCGAGGGCGGCAACAACGACTGCTGATATAACACCGGAGAGCGTGGTGAGAGAGCGGGCTGTGGTCATAGGAAGATATCTTAGCAAGCGGCGAGTTTGAATCCGTCATCCCCCAACGGAATGAGCTTGAGGTTTGGAGGCCTAGGGTTGGGGCTTGGGGTTGGTTCCGGGAACGCCACAGGCACCGCGGTGGGCTGCCACAGGTCCCCGCGGGTGCAGGGCGCAGGCGCAGCAGCCCGAGCGTTAGCTGGGAAACCTCCCTAAGGCAGGCCAAAACCGGGCCAAACCAACGGAAACCAAGCTAACGCAGGAGGGGATATGGTGAGGAATCCTATAGGAGGGGCAAGCATGGCAGCCTGGCAAACCTGCCAAAACCATTAGCTGGGAATCGTGTAAATCAAGCCCGGTTTCCTGCACCCTCAAACGCGAACCCAAAGCTAACGCTCGGGCTGGGGAAATGGCGGAAAACTACAACGCCGGGAATCCGGCCTCCTCAACCTCATGCAGGGGAAACCAGGTGAAGCCGGCTCGCCCCTAATCCAAACACCCAGCTTGAGGCGTTAGCTGGGAAACCTCCCTAAGGCAGGCTAAAAACCGGACCAAACCGACGGAAACCAAGCTAACGCAGGAGGCCCCGGGAGGCGGGAGGCGAGGGATCCGCGTGGGAGGTGAATGGGCTGGTGCCGGGAGGTGGCGATCGAAAAAGCGAGCAGGGGCTAGCCCAAAACCGGCACCAAATACACGGCAACACCTATACAAGCCAGCCATGCCACAGCCCAAAATTTGCGGGGTCCGGTCGCTCAACGCCAACTCGTCAGGGGGCGCCGCCGGCACCGCGGTCAACATCCGCCGCATACCGAAGAATCGCAACCGTGAACGGCACCATGGACACCTGATACCACACGGCTGCGGTACCAGCGGCTTGGCGGGCCATCTCGAAACCCCACAGGGCGTAGGCGATCACCACGGAGGTGGCGGCCAAAGTCCACACAAAACCGCAGGTACGTGACGGTATACCCCTCAATGCCTTGCGAGATCTTCGCCAGACTCCTGCGCCAACAAAATCTCGGCGTACCGCTTGCCCGGCAGCCATGAACAGGGAACCGAACGCGGCCACCAACAGGAACCACTGCGACAGATAGATGCCCGCGGCTACACCGCCCGCCATGGCACGCAGCATAAACCCGGAGCTCACCAGGGCAATATCAATCACCGGCTGGTGCTTCCACCCGAAGCAATAGCCCAGCTGCAACACGATATACACCACCATCACGATCACCAGCCCATGGCCGGATGACGCAAGATAGCTCACCACCACCGCAGCAAGAATCAGGACCACTGCCAGCACATACGCCAGCTTCTGGGGCAGCATCCCGAGGCGATAGGCTAAACCGCTTCGTGGGGTGCGCCCGGTCGGCCTCAATATCGCGGGCATCGTTAATGAGGTAAATGGAAGATGCCGCGAAGCAGAAAGCCACAAAGGCAATGGCAACGTCCACAAGTGTGCTGGTGGCGAAGAGTTTAGCCGCGCCGGCGGAAAGCGGCGCCGCCAGGACCAGCACGTTCTTCACCCATTGTTTTGGGGCGAAGGCCTTTGATAATGGCGTCTACTAGGTTTTTGGGCGGTTTTTTCCCGTGAGTGTCATCGGCTGACTCCGCCGCCGGGGTTGCCGGAGTTGCCGGGGGTTGCGCCGCGTCGTCAACGGCGACTTCGGCAGCCCCCGCCTCAGCCACCTCGGACCCTGCCTCAGCCTCGGGCAGCGACCCGGCCTGTGTGTCAGCCTCTGATTCTGACTTCTCTGGCTTCTCGCTCATGAGCTATCCTTCTTTCCGTTGCGCCCCACGAACCCCACATTGGCCGCAGCCGGCAACTTTCCGGTCGATAACCTGCGCGGTTACGGCCCCCACAATTGCGCCGGCCAGCACATCGGTAGGGTAATGAACACCAAGTACCATACGGGATAGCATCATCACTGGCACCCCGAGCAGCGGCAGCGGATTCTTAGTGATTTTCGCCAACGTCACAAGCGCCGCCGTGGTCGATGTCGCATGTGAACTGGGAAACTCAGCTCGCTGGGGGTTCCTACGCCCACTTGAATGCGGGGGTCGTGCGGCCGTTTCCGTCGCACAATTCGCTTGACGACGACACTTAGTGCGTGGCTCACAAACGCCGCCGCCATCAGTTTGAACCACCGGCCGCGATGGTTTTTATCCACCAACGCCCCTGATAAATCCCAATCCCAACCACCCCAAGGAGTGCTCCCCAAAGTGGCTTAAACCGCGAGCAATGCGGAGGATGCCGGGTGTCGCCAAGCGGTCTTGGAGGGACACCAGGATGTCAGACTCGTTTTTCACTAATCGCTATTCTTTCTCACTCAGCTTTTTTGGTTTAGCTTTTCCGGTTTCGCTGTTGCGGCTTTTCCCGATCCAGCTTTTTCTGGTTCAAAGATTTTCGCCCAACTTTCCCGGCTCACCAAATCAGGGTGGGCTGCCCGGTAATGTACCCGCAGCACTTCGAAGCGTTCTTGGAGTTGCTTGTGGAGGGCCCGAGTCTGCTTGAAAAGGTCTTTGGCCTGGGCCAGGTCGCGTTTCCGGGAAGACCACTCCCCGACCGTCGGCGGTGGCCACGGTGGCGCCGTCGACCCGCGAGAGGGAGAACCATCGGGCCTCGATCGGGGCGAGGTTGGCTTGGGGAACCTCGTGGTGTGCCTTGTTTTCCCGGCTGAGGGAGTGTTTGATGCCTTTGGCCAGCCACACGGCCTTTTTTTCAGGGGCGAGCCGGCCGCCAATATCCTGATGGGCACGCCGGGGATGCCGGTGGGGCGAGGGCAGTTCGGCGGCGGAGGGCAGGATGATGGCATCGGAGTAGTTTTTCCGAATCGCGGCAATCCGGGGCAGGGAGGATTCCAGGATGTCAAACAGGTTGTCGGGCCCCCGGAGGAAGTCTTTGATTGATTCCAATTGAATGGCCACCGTCGAATACTCCAAGCACATGAGGTGTTTGATGGTGGCTTTCAGCATGCTGCGGATGATGCCGTCGATGGGACCATCGTGGTGCATGGCGGCCACCACCAGGCGGTTGCGCAGGTGGAAATAGGCCTGCCAGTCGATGGCGTCGTCTTTATCGCTCCAGGCCATGTGCCAAATGGCAATGCCGGGCCAGGTGGCGGTGGGGTAGCCGTGGCGGGCAGCGCGCAGCCCGTATTCGGCATCGTCCCATTTAATAAAGAGTGGGAGGGGCTGGCCGATTTCTTCGGCAACCAGCCGGGGAATCATGCACATCCACCAACCATTGAATTCGGCGTCGATGCGCCGGTGCAGGTCGCGGGAGTTGGGGTGATCGGGCTTGTCGCCGGGTTTACCAAGGTCGAGAGCGGGTGGGCGGCAAAGTTGTGGTCGTAGTGGACGTGGGGTGCGGAGGTCCACATGAAATCGCCCCGGTTGATGATTTCGCCCATGGTGTGCAGGTGGCTGCGTTCTTGCAGGTTGAGCATTTGGCCACCGATGAGCATGGGGGATTTAGCGTAGCGGGCGGCGGCCAGGGCGCGCAGCACGGAGTCGGGTTCGATGGCGATGTCGTCATCCATATAAAAGAATGTAGGGGGATTTGGCAGCGCCGGCCGGCCCGTCCCCCAGGGCTTCGTACATGATGCGGGAGTAGCCGCCAGAGCCGCCAAGGTTGCCTTGGCGGAATTCGTGGAATCGGTCGCCGAAGTGAGCGACGGCGTTTTTGTAGCCGGGGTGGTCGGCGGGGTGCTTATTGCCCTGGTCGGGCATGATAATCGTGTCGATGACGGCATCGACTTCGGGGTCTTGGGCGAGGGCTTCGAGAGCGGCAACGGCGTCGTCAGGCCGGTTGAAGGTGGGGATGCCCACGGTCACCCGCGGTTCGAAAGGACCAACTGGGTGCCGTCGGGAAGCGTCTGCGCTTTGGGCGCGTGGGGGCGTACCAGCCGGCCTCTTCCACGGTCACGTCGGTTTCGGCGGTGATGTCCCACCAGAGCCATCCCGCCGATTTCGAAGGGGGCGAGGAAAGGTTGAATTCGACCTCACCGTTTTTTCACCTGTTTGCCCTCGACGCCGATGCGGGCACCGTCGAATTTAGAACGGTAAACGTCGATTCGAGCAGCCCCGGTGACCCTGACTTTAAGAATAACGGAATCGAGTTGGGACCAGCGTCGCCAATAGCTGGCGGGGAAGGCATTGAAGTAGGAAAGAAAGCTGACCTCGCTACCGGCGGTAATAGTGATACTGCTGCGATCGGTCCACATGGCGCGCTGCTTGTTGTATTCGGATTCGATGAGGTACAACATGCGCACGTCGTGCGGCTCACCAACGCGAGGCAGTAAGAAGCGCTGCAACCGATAGTCGTTCATAAAAGTTACCTTCCTGGTAGATCCTTAGGATAAGAGTTTCTCCCTAAGGGTAGTGCGTAGTTACTGGTTGCCGCTAAGCTCCCCACATCAGTGTGGGTAATTGGGGTAGTAATTATGGTTTTACCCAGCAATGATTCGCCTTAAGTAGGTTTATTATTGGAAACTTATTTAGACGGGTTTCTTTCTCGCTTTTCGACGCCCAAATTCTCAGGTAAGCCTTTTGCTGCTAGCCATGGCTCTATAATTCTTATTCCAAATGAATAGAACCTTTTCTACAGCTAAGAGTTCGACGGTTTTTTACTGGATAACCGCGATATATTCGCCAAATTTTATCTATGCTGGACTATAGGCGTTAATCGCTTCACAAAAGCTACCAATACCCTAAAGACGCCAAACGGGGGTAGGTATTTGCCCCCATAACCCCTAGATTGAGGTAAGAATTAGAGATATTTTTATAAAAGAAATCCCAGTGAAAATGGTAACGGTTCGGTCTCGATGAAGAAAATGAGAACATTTTAATCAACCCATAAATCACCCCTCCGGTCTTTTAAAAACCACAACAGCGATCGAACATATGTACAACATTAATGCGCCTAATACCTATATAATAAATGCGCTAAAGTGCTGTTTTGATGAATAATAGATCGAAAATGGGTTAGTTTTCAACCTTAAAATATGGACATTTCCCAAATTACCCATCGGGGGGATATTTCGTGGGGTACGGTCCCATAAAATGCCCGATTAGCATAACTGATATGTATGATTACGTTTCAAATCACACCCCTCTGGGGCAGTTTTTTTCGGATTGGTTTTCCAATTAACATCTAATTCTTGAAACGGTTCCAAGGAACCATGCGTTATTGCCGAACGCATCACCTTAAGAATCCGTTATCAGGTATCAAGTTCGCCTTATCGGTGACTCGTCTAGCGGAGTCGCCAGAAAACGATGGGTCAATGCTTTCTCAACATAGTCTCAATAAAGGCCGGTCTAAGCGACTGGTCAGCGCAGTGGCAGCGTTGTCACTATTTTTGGCGCAGCTCACGTAGCACCTACTGCAAGCGCACAGGAAATCGGCGCCACAGTTCAGCATCGATGACAAAAAGCTGAGCAGGGTTATCGGATTACAGATGGTTCTAAGAACGTCCTCGCCGAACTCTTCTAGCGCTACTTCAACGGTAGTGAAAAACGTCTCGCATACTGCAATGAGTTGGAAGTGAACTTCACAAAAGCCGATGATGCTATGCCGCCAAAGTGGGAAAAATTTTCCTGGCGATAAACAAGTTTTGCGAAGGATGAGAAACCGTTCGCCGGAAGGTTAACTGGATCGCGCCAACAGCTACCCGGCCGTCAGCTACGAAACCGTACTCCAAAAAGGCTGGCGGCTTTAACCTCCACTCAGGTCTCCAAGAAATCCGTGATCGCTCAAACCCAGGCAGCTATCTGGAATCTGGGCTCCAGCTTCAACTACAAGGGTCTTGCCCACGGTCAAAGGTACCGCCGAAGAACAGGCCAACGCCAAGAAAGTCTACGAATACCTGCTCGGCCCTCGCCAACGTAGGGCGTGCGGAATCTACCTCTGTGGACCTCCAGGTCGGCTTTTCGAGGGCAAGGACAGTGCAAAAGCGCCAAGCCCAATGGCACCTATGGACCCTTTCACCCTGGACACCAACGCCGATTCCGTGGAAGTGACCGCCGAAACCGGTCAGGTTGTCGACAAGAATAGCAATGCGTTCCCAGCCAATGAGATCAAGAAAGGGCCAAGAGTTCTACTTCAAGGCTGAGGAACAAGCGGGGTCTGCCAAACTGATCGCTAAGGCTGCTTCCTCTGAGGTCAATGGTGCTCTCATCATTTCTCCGACTACTAATAATGGCCATTATCAAACCCTGATCGTCACCCACGATAAGAGAAAAGACCAAGAAGCCGAACTCTATATTGAGTGGGAAGGCACCAACGCCCGGACTCTCCACCACCGCCCGCAAGAAGGGTGACGAGCATTCGCAGCGGGTGAAGTCAGGGCGGCACCATCGTTGACATCGTGGCTTACGAGGGCCTGATCGTTGGCAAGAATATACTCTGAAGGGTCAGCTGTACGAGCGGGTCAAGCAGGAAGACGGCACCATCCAAGCGTGTGGCAACCGACATCAAGTCAGAAAGAAGTTCACGCCCACCCAGGAAAAGGACGAGGTCCACCTGCAGCTTTGAAATCCCCGAGGGCTACGCTGGCAAGACCCTGGTTGTATTCGAAGAGGCCTATGGCCCCTGACGGGAAGCTCATCGCCAAAGCACAATGACATCAACGATGAGAACCAAACCATCTACGTCAACCAGCCATACCAGGACATGAGTAGCGACAGCTCCGCTGCTAAGACCGGTTCTGCCGGTGCCATGTTCGCCGGCTCCTCCAAGTGCTTCTCCGGCGGCGCAGCTGGTGGGCTCTTCAGAAGGAAGACAAGAACAAGGGCTCCCTGGGTGACCTGTTTGCCGGTTCCTCCAGCCTCTTCGGCGGCGACAAGGACAAGGACAAGGGCGGTTCCGACAGCAATGGCGGTTCCACCAACGGTGGCAACGGCAACAGCGGTAACGGTGGCAGCAACACCAATGGTGGTTCTACTGGTCGTACAACAAGGACAACAACGGCTCCACAAGCGGTTCCACCGGTGGCGGTAACGGCAATGGTGGCGGTAACGGCGGTGCCAATGGCGGCTGACTCCAAGACTGGTTCCGATACTGGGCGTTGCTGGTTCCGCTGGTGGCACTCTCACCGTCCTCTTCCGACAAGGATAAGGACAAGAAGGGCAACGGCTCTACCGCTGGTTCCTCCGGCGACAACAAGGGTAACGGCAACGGGCGAGGGCACTGGTTCCGACGGCAAGAGCGGGTCCGACATCAACTCCACCTCCGACACCAATGGCGGCTCTACCTCTGGCTCTTCCGGCGAAGGTCAGGGCAAGGGCCAGAGCAACGGCACTGGCCAGGCAACGGTAACGGTGGCTCCACCGCTGGCTCTTCCGGCGAAGGCAAGGGCAAGGCAACGGCGCGCGCTAATGGCGCTCTGACACCCAGAATGGCTCCGACTCTGAGAACAAGAGCGGTTCCGCCGCTCTGGCTGGCAGCACCGGCGGCGCTGACTGCGGTGGTGCCCTGGCTCCGGCGCCCTCGCCGTTGGTGGTCTGGTTCTGACCGCGGCTGGCTTCAATGTCCTGCCAAGAACGCAGCCCCCGCTCCTCTGGCCGGCGCAGCCGACCCGAAGAGCGACACCAAGGGTGCTGCCCCGGCCGCTGGTGATCCGAACAACAAGAACGCCACGAACTCCAACACCAAGGGTGCTGAGCCCAAGGAAAAAGGGTGTGGCTCACAGGGATCCCAACACCTCCAAGATGGATGTCAAGAGCGCAAGCCCCTGCTAAGAGCAACTCCGCACTGGCCAACACCGGTGTGAGCGGCATCCTGATTATGCTGGCAATCGCCGCAGTTGCTGCGATTGCTGGTGGTGCACTGATCTTCTTCGGTCGTCGTAAGAAGAACTAAAATCTAGCATCATCCATATCGGCCCCCAGAGATTCCCGGGGGTCGATTTTTATTGCGTGCATTGTGAGGTGACAGTATCGGACGACAACAAGGCAATCGTCGACTCGCCAAACGCCGAGGCAATGTCCGAGGGCATGGCAACCAGCACCCCATCCGGTTTGACTGACACGTCAGCAAGGTCAAGCGCGATCCGCTCAGTCTGCGCGTCGAAGGGGTCGCCGGCACCATAGTCCGCGGCCAGCACCTCGGTGTCTCGCATGGTGATGGTGATAAATTGTTCCCGCATCGGCGAACTGAGCAGCGCAAACGTCACGGTCCGATCGGCCGGCAGCACCCCAGTGTGTTGAATCAGCCCAGCTGCTGCCCGGCGTATTCCGTCACCGCGGCGCTGCTGACCAGCGGCAGCCCGTCGTCAAGCTCGCTGGTAATCGGTCGCACTGCCCTCCCATGACGCCGGTTTCTTCGTCGAGCTGGCTGTAGCTGCATCGTGAATACACGATCGCCCCGCTTGTCGACGCCCCAAAGGCCGACGCCGGATCCTCACCACCCCACTCCCGATAGCATTCCTGGTGGTGACGACCTCTTCCCAGCGCGCCCGCCCAGCATTGGGACCCGGTATCACTCCACGCCGCCGCCACCGCCCACGCCGACGCCGCCTGCGTCGCCGATCCCGCAGCCGCTCAGGGTAGCCAGGACCGCCAGGATCCCCATCACCAATGTTGTGTTCTTCATGATGGCCTATAGCGTAACCAGTTCAACCGAACCATCAAAGTGGGATGTTTCCCTCCTCATTTCCTCATTGCGTTAGCTGGGTTTTCGTCTCAACGACGCCTCATTTTTGGCCTGGCTTGGTGGGAACCCCAGCTAACCGATTCCCACCACCAGCCCATCGCCCCACCACCCTACCTTGTTCCACATCTCCCTACTTTCGCCCTGTTCCGCCCCGCGCGTTAGCTGGGTTTCCGTTCTTGCCACTTCATTTTTGGCCCATCTGAAGGGGTTTTCCCAGCTAACGCGCTAGGGAGGCTCAACATGGTGCCGCACTTTTAGCAGGGTCCGGCAACGTAATGAGGGCACACCAACTTTCGACGAGTTTTTCTGGTTTTTGGTTCCTGTGTTAGCTGGGAAACCTCCCTGGAGCTGCCCGAAAATCACCCCGCCAGGTGGGAAACCCCAGCTAACGCAGGCAGGGCTTACGATCGGGTGTCTCCCTCAGGCTTTGTCTCGGTCATGGTTTTGAGCGTTAGCTGGGGTTCCGACAAACTGGCGTTCAAAAATGCCTTGATTTCTGACCGTCCTGGAGCGAACCCCAGCTGTTAGCAATCGTGGTGATGGCCGGATTCCCTGAACGCCTCTTCGATGCCCTTCCCTCCTGGAGTTTCCCGGCTTGAGCGTTAGCTGGGAAACCTCCCACAATCGGCCGGAAACATCCCAGAAAAAGTCGGAACCCCAGCTAACGCTCGGGGCGGAAACCCGCCACCCTGCCGCCTACCACCGACCCACAACCAACCACCCGGCAACTCGCCCCCTCCCCCACAAACCTTTCTACTGGGTAATGTCCATGTATTTCAGGTAGGCGTCGACCTGTTCTCGGGTGGGGATGCCGTTGCGCCAGAAGTACATGGTGAAGTTGTCTTTGGGATAGTAGACGTAAATGTATCCCCAGTCGGATTTGGGGAAGGCCGCACCGATTTCGGGTTTGGCCCCATCGGCTTTTTGGATGTGCATCCTGGTGAGGGTGTTGAGGTCGCTCGCCAGGAGTAGACCTGCCGGATTCGAGTTCGTCTCGGGCGGCTTTTGGCGTGTTCGCCGGGCACCCAATAGTAGTTGCCGACGCTCACGTCGTGGTCGAGTTTGGGGGCGTCGGGGTCTTCTGCCAGGGTGCATTTGTAGACGGGGACGGGCATGTATTTGTCGTGTTCGTCGGCTTTTCCGTGCATTTCTGGGAGGCGCTGACGAATTTTTCCGGCAGGAATTGGTTGGCAGTGTTGTAGCGTTCGATGAGGGGATTTCGGCGTCACCGTTTTCGGTATTAACGGCGGCTACTTTGCTGACGGTGGGATGTGCGGATGTGGTTGATTGGGTCGTGGTAGCTCCGGCGGACGCGAGTGTGGATGTGGGGGCCGGCTGAGGTGGCTGCCGCGAGGGCCGGGTCCGCGGTGTTGTCGGGCTTTTTCTGGGTGATAATGAAGTATCCGGCGGCAGCGAGGACGCCCACGCAGATGAGGGCGAGGATGGTTGTCAGCAGGTAGCGGCGTTTTTTTCGGCTTTGGTTTTTGCGGGGCGGCCGGCTCCGGTGGAGTAGACAGGTCCACTGGTTCCGCTGGGGTAGCCGTCGGGTTCGCCACGGGTTCCTCGGCTTCAGCCGGCTCTGGGAGATAGCGGGTTTGACGGCGGGGAATGCTTCGGTGCCGCTGTGGCGGCGTCGGTGGTGGAGGTCCCGGATGGGGTGGTGAGGCCCTAGTTGGGTGGCGGCGATGGCCCCGTGGGCGACTGCGGTGCTGGGGTCGTCGACAAGCGTGACGGAGGCGATTTTTCAAGTCGAGTGCGCAGGCAGGGGATAAGGGCAGAGCCACCGGTGAGGTAGAGGGAGTGCCGAGGTTGAGGAGGGGCGGGCGAGGTCGGCGACGCGCCCAATCACGCTGGCGATAATGTGTTCGAATTCGGTGCGGGTGAGGTGGATGTCGTGGCGGTGGCGCCGGATGGCGATGGTGATGGTGGTTTCGGTGTCGGTGGAGAGTTGTTCTTTGGCGTTGTGGATGGATTGTTCGACGGCCCGCATGATTTGGGGCGGTGCCGCGTGGAGCTCGGCGGCGAGGTGTGGGTGGTCACGTTCGAGGGCGGCTGATGAACCATTGGTAGAGCAGGTTGTCAATGGTGAGCCCGCCGAGCTGCTGTCGCCGGTGGCTGCGGTGACGCGCACGTCGCCGGCGGGTTCGGCCTGGAGGGGTGGTGATGTCGAGGTGCCGCCGCCGAAGTCGCATATTGCTATTTGCGGGCCGGATGCGCTGTGGATTGCTGCGGCCCGGGGTTCGGAGATGATGCGGATGGTGTCGCGGTTGATGCCGCTTGTCGACGCCGCTTCGACGAGCGTCATCACCTCGGGGATGGTCCACGGTTCAGGGTGGGTGATGGTGACGGTGGTGGGTGGATGACCGGCGTGCTGGGCGCGGCCGGCGTCGAGGCGGTTCGGAAGGTGGCGCCGATGATGGTGGCAAGCGGCATGGTGGCGCCGGCAACGAGGGACGAATTCGTGTTCGATGTAGCGTTTGGGGTAGGGGATGAACCGGGCGGGGTGGTTTTTGCCGGTTGGTGTGGGCGGCGTCGCCGGTGATGATGGTGCCGTCTTCGGAGACGTATGTTGCGGAGGGAGTGACCAGTAATGTTGCGATGGCACCGGTGGGTCCGGTGGTGTGGGCGGCGACGGTGGTGATGGTGCCGTAGTCGAGGGCGAGGTGCCAGGGGTTGCTCATTATGGTTGTGCTCTCTGTGAGTATCCCCATCGGAGGGCGAGGGTGGTTGCGGCGCCGATGAGTCCGCCGGCTAGGACGTCGGTGAGCCAGTGCACGCCGAGGTAGAGGCGGGCGACGCAGACCGTGATGGCGATTGCCCAGGTGACTCCGGCCAGCCTGGTGGCCCAGCGGGGTTTGTGGGGGATGAGGCTGATGGCGGTAGCAACGGCGATGATAGTCATGGCATGCCCGGAAGGCATGGAGTAATTATATTCTGGGGCTAGTTGGAGGTTCAGGGGCGGCCGGGGTCGGTGCACAATGTGTTTGGTTATTGGGGAGATGATGTTAGTTGCGACTGCGGTGAATAGTGGCAGTAATGCGTAGCGCATGCCCCAAAGTTTCGCACTGATGATCGACGCCCAAATCAGCACCAGCGCTGGTCGGAATATGACCGATAACCCAATGAGGATATGGGTTATGGCGCCGGTGCGGCGGGTGACAAAGAAGTCGAGAACCGTCTGATCCACTAGTAGTCCAGGTTAGTTGGTTTCGAGTTCGGCCTTGAGTTTGTTGTCGAACATGCTCAGCGCGGAGGCGATGGCCATGTGCATGTCAAGGTATTGGTAGGTGCCGAGGCGGCCGCCAAAGTAGACACGGTTGGTTTCGGTTTCGGCCTCGGCTAGCTGCCGGTATTTGAGGAGTTTGGCCCGATCTTCGGGGGTGTTGATGGGATAGTAGGGTTCGTCGCCTTCTTCCGCGAAGCGGGAGTATTCCTTCATGATGACGGTTTTGTCTTTGGGGTAGCGGTCGTCACGTTCGGGGTGGAAGTGCCGAAATTCGTGGATGCGGGTGTAGGGGTATTCGGCATCGTTGTAGTTCATGACTGGGGTGCCTTGGAAGTCACCGGTGGGGAGCACTTCGGTTTCAAAGTCAAGGGTGCGCCAGCCGAGGTGTCCGGCAGAGTATTCGAAATATCGGTCGAGTGGACCGGTGTACACTACGGGCGCTTTGGGGCTAGCGGCGCGTAGTGTTTCGCGGACGTCGAAACCAGTCGGTGTCGAGTCGTACTTCAATGTTGGGGTGGTTGGCCATGTTTTTCCAGCCAGGCGGTGTAGCCGTCGACGGGGAGACCCTCGTAGGTGTCGTTGAGTAGCGGTTATTGAAGTTGTAGCGCACGGGCAGTCGGGTGATATTGCCGGCGGGCAGTTCGCGGGGGTCGGTTTGCCATTGTTTAGCGGTGTAGTCCCGGATGAAGGCCTCGTAAAGGGGCCGGCCAATGAGGGAGATGGCTTTTTCCTCCAGGTTGGTGGCATCGTCGCTGTCGATTTCGGCGGCTTGTTCGCGGATGAGTTCGCGGGCCTCGTCGGGCGAATAGTAGCGACCGAAGAATTGGTTAATGAGGCCGAGCCCCATGGGGAATTGGTAGGCACTGCCGTTGTGCATGGCAAACACGCGGTGTTGGTAGCCGGTGAATGAGGTGAACTGATTGACATAGTCCCACACACGTTTGTTCGAAGTGTGGAAAAGGTGGGCTCCGTATTTGTGGATTTCGATGCCGGTTTCGGGTTCGGCTTCGGAATAGGCATTGCCGCCGATGTGGCTCCTACGTTCGATGATGAGGACGCGCTTCCCGAGCTGCGAGGCGGCTTGTTCGGCGATGGTGAGGCCGAAGAAACCAGGCCGACGACAATCAGATCATAGGTATTCGCGGTGCTTAGCGTATCACCTTGCTTTTCGACGCCGCACCGTGCGTCGAAAAGCCACAATTGGAAAAACATTTTTATCTTGGTCACATTTTTTTGTGCGGGAGACACGCCTGGGAAAAAATTTTTTCGGCAGCTTTCCGCAGGTCGCCCCTATTTCGCATTAGTAACATCCTTAACATTAGCTTCATTATTCACACAAATGCACTATTGTTAACTAGAGTCACTAACCTTAAACTAAACATTTAAAGTTATCCGCGAACTCAGGGAGACCACAGTGAAACAACGACGCCGCCTCATAGCAGCGAAATCGCGGCCAGTCACAGCCACCATTATGGCTGTCGCATTACTCGCCAGCGCCGCCGTGGGAACAACCGCCACCAATATCCTAAAAACCAAGGAAGACGGCATTAAACCCATCGACCCAACCATGACCACCGCCAGCCTGGCGGATGGCAGCAAAACGTCGTCGTCAACGACCCTGCCATCAGCAAACAAGGCGATGGCAACACCAACCGCACCGTCAAAGAATTTAAACGCGACGAGGCATTCTCCCACTCGGCCTCACCTGGGACGGCAAAAAGACATCGTCGCCTTCGTCGCGGCCAACGAGCCCGACGGAACCTGGACCGCATGGTTCGACACCGACCCCTCGACTACGGGTCCTCCAAACCCTTCGAACGAGGGCACCGACCTCATTTACATCGAGCCCACCAACACCGTCCAGGTGTCTATAGCCGGCGTTGACCTGCTCAAAGACTAAAAACCGCCAAAGACCTCAACGCGGTCTTTATCGACGGCGGCAAATCCACCCCCACCGACTCTGGCGATTAAACTCGCCGCCGACTCCGACGGCCCTGCCCAAAGTTATTTCCCGCGCCGAGTGCGCGCGCGACGAATCCCTCAGGTGTGAGGAACTCGAATACACGGACCACGTCTGCCATTGTCATCCACCACACCGCAGGGTCGAATAACTACAGCGAGGACGAGGTCGCCGGCATTGTGCGCGGCATCTGCGGGCACCACGCCCAACAGTTGGGTTGGTGACATTGGCTACACAGCCTGGCCGATAAATTCGGCAACCTCTACAGAGGGCCAGTACGGCGGCATGATATAGTCCGTCATTGGCGCCCAACGCCGGCGGCTTCAATGAGAACACCTGGGCGATCTCCATGCTCGGCAACTTCAGGAGGAAGAACCCACCGACGTCATGATAAAAAGCGTTGGTGAGCTGGCCGGCTGGCGGGCCAAGGTAGCGGGCATCGACCCGCTAGAAAGGCACCACCTCCGAGGGCACCGAATTCACGTTCTACCCTATGGCACCAAGGTGTGCCCAATATTTTCGCCCACCGCGACGTCGGCAATACCGAATGCGGTGACTACGCCTACGCCAAGATGGACCAGATTCGACAAATCGCCAAGGCCAAGTTCGATTCCCTGGGCGGCAAGTCCATCGACCAGGACATCACCGGCGACAAACAACGGCGCCTCCAATAACAGCAATAACAGCGGTGGCGGCAATGCCGGCACCGCACCAATAATCAGGGGCGTCAGCAATAACAACCAGAAGAGCGCCGATAATGCCGCCTCCCTGGTGCAGGGGCTGCAACGTCAAGCGCAAGTCGGATAACAAGTCCGACACCAATAACTCCAACTCGCTGGTGGGACTGATTCTCAAGGTGCTGTCCGCCAACGGTGGCTCTGATCGGCACGCTCAGCAAGCTGGGCACCATCAAAATCATCAATGGCCTGGACCTGGGCAAGATCATTTCCCTGGCCCAAAAAGCTCGCACCCTATCGAGCAATAATCAGATTTTCCGCACCGCCAATACTAACTATCGCTTCGCTGGGCGAGGCTCGCACCAAGGAGGTGACCCATCACCAACGGTTACGACCAGGAGGTCACCTACACCTTCTTCGAGAACGGTATCGTGGTCGGCACCCCACCACCGGCACCCACGCTTTGTGGGGCCCCATCGGTGACACCTGGTGCGCAAGGCTTCGACATGGGCCCGCTCGGGTTGCCGGTCAGCGAGGAAAGAGGCTAATGGCGAACTCGTGCGCGTCGATTTCGAGGGCGGGTACGCCACCTACGATTCCGCCACCGGCAAAGTCGACGTGAAGACCAGCGAGAAGGCGCAACGCCCGCAATAACGCGGTCGAGGCCGGGACGACCGCCGGTGATAGCGACATCTGCCGCAGCCAGCAGCGCCAACAGCGCCACCTCTGCAACCACCGCGGCCGCTACCGCCACGGGCAGCGAGGCTGCCGGCGAAGCCGCAGCTCACGCGACCACCGGTGCTACCGGTGCCGCCGCCGGTAACGCCGAACCCACCGACGCCGATATCCCGGTTACAACCGAAGAATAAAAACTTGTTGTCTCCGATATAACGAGCATCAACCGCCAAAAAGCCCAACCCGTCCCTCTAGCCCAACGGGTTGGGCTTTTGACACCCACCTCCGGGGTCCTATAAGCCCTATAGGCCCCTATGGGAATCTATGGGAACAGCTGCCCAACACGCGGGCCACGAAATCATCATTGCTGGTGGTGATCTCATCGAGCGCTACCTTCACCCGCTCGTCGGCATTCCCCATGGCCACCCCCAGGCCCGCCCACTGCGAACATTTCAATGTCGTTCGGCATATCGTCAAACGCCACCACATCCGAAGCCAGCA
>BNJU01000609.1_pt1 | contig 93112 bp, 88 predicted proteins | sample 8539281 | NCBI WGS metagenome assembly BNJU01 (sample SAMD00202456, study PRJDB9452) | human saliva metagenome | isolation source: human saliva | place: Japan
GACAACGTCTACCGCCTCGCCGAGGTCAGCGCCAACATTATCGACCAGTGCGTCGCGCAGGGCGTCCCCTTCGCCCGCGAGTACGGCGGCCTCCTCGACAACCGCTCCTTCGGCGGCGTGCAGGTGTCCCGTACGTTCTACGCGCGTGGCCAGACGGGTCAGCAGCTGCTGATCGGCGCCTACCAGGCGCTCGAGCGCCAGGTCGCGGCCGGCACCGTCACCGAGCACTCGCGTCACGAGATGGTCGAGCTCATCGTCGACGAGGGCAAGGCTCGCGGCATCATCGCCCGCGACATGTCCACCGGCAAGCTCGAGACCTTCATCGCTGACGCTGTCGTCCTGGCCACCGGCGGCTACGGCAACGTGTTCTTCCTGTCCACCAACGCGATGGGCTGCAACGCGACCGCCATCTGGCGTGCGTACCGCAAGGGCGCCTACTTCGGCAAACCCCTGCTTCACGCAGATCCACCCCACGTGCATTCCCCAGCACGGCGACCAGCAGTCGAAGCTGACCCTCATGTCGGAGTCGCTGCGTAACGACGGCCGCATCTGGGTTCCCAAGCGCGCCGAGGACTGCGAGAAGGACCCGCGCGACATCCCCGAAGAGGATCGCGACTACTACCTGGAGCGAATCTACCCCTCCTTCGGTAACCTCGTGCCCCGCGACATTGCGTCGCGTCAGGCCAAGAACATGTGTGACGAGGGCCGTGGCGTCGGCCCGAAGATCGACGGTGTCGCCCGCGGCGTCTACCTCGACTTCTCCGAGGCCATCTCCCGTATGGGCAGGGCAGCCGTCTCCGCTAAGTACGGCAACCTCTTCGACATGTACGAGCGCATCACGGGCGACAATCCCTACGAGGTGCCCATGCGCATCTACCCCGCCGTCCACTACACCATGGGTGGCCTGTGGGTTGACTACGACCTCGAGTCGAACCTGCCCGGTCTGTACGTGGCCGGCGAGGCAAACTTCTCCGACCACGGCGCGAACCGCCTGGGCGCCTCGGCGCTCATGCAGGGCCTGTCGGACGGCTACTTCGTCCTGCCCAACACGATCAACGACTACCTGGCGCACTGCTTCCACCTGCCCAAGCTGGACGAGAACTCGCCTTCCGTCAAGGAAGCCCTCGAGTCGGCTCAGGGACGCATCGATACCCTCATGTCGATCAATGGCACCCGCTCCGTGGACTCGTTCCACAAAGAGCTGGGCAAGATCATGTGGGAGTACTGCGGCATGGAGCGCACCGAGGCCGGCCTGAAGAAGGCCGTCGGTCTGATCCGCGAGCTGCGCGCCGACTACTGGAAGAACGTTCGCGTTCCCGGCAAGTCGATCGGCGAACTCAACCAGTCCCTCGAGAAGGCCGGCCGCGTGGCCGACTTCATGGAGCTGGGCGAGCTCATGTGCATCGACGCGCTGCACCGCGAAGAGTCGTGTGGCGGCCACTTCCGCGCGGAGTCCCAGACTCCCGAGGGTGAGGCCCTGCGTCACGACGACAAGTTCCTGTACGTGGCGGCCTGGGAGTTCGCTGGCGAAGGCGAGCCCCCGATCCTCCACAAGGAAGACCTGATTTACAACGACATCGAGCTGAAGCAGCGGAGCTACAAGTGAACCTGACACTGAGGATCTGGCGCCAAAACGGTCCCGAAGACAAGGGCGCAATTCATGAATACCAGGTGAAGGGAATCTCGGAAGAGTCCTCGTTCCTGGAGATGCTCGACGTCCTGAACGAAGAGCTCTTCGCACGCGGCGAGGAACCCATCGCCTTCGACTCCGACTGCCGCGAGGGCATCTGCGGTCAGTGTGGCATCGTCATCAACGGTATCGCTCACGGCCCGGAGGTCACCACGACCTGCCAGCTGCACATGCGTTCCTTCCACGATGGCGACGTCATCACGATCGAGCCGTGGCGTGCATCGGGCTTCCCGATCATCAAGGACCTCGTGGTCAACCGTAGTGCCCTGGATCGCATCATCCAGGCCGGCGGCTACATCTCCGTAAACACGGGTGCAGCCCCCGACGCGCACGCTACCCCGGTCCCGAAGCAGGACGCGGATCGCGCGTTCGAGGCCGCCGCGTGCATCGGCTGCGGCGCGTGCGTGGCTGCCTGCCCGAACGCCTCCGCGATGCTCTTCACCTCGGCGAAGGTCACGCACCTCGGCCTGCTCCCGCAGGGCAAGCCCGAGAACTACAAGCGTGTTGTGGGCATGCTCAACCAGATGGACGAGGAGGGCTTCGGCTCCTGCTCGAACATCGGCGAGTGTGCTGAGGTCTGCCCCAAGCAGATCCCGCTTGACGTGATCGCAAACCTGAACCGCCAGCTCGGCAAGGCTGCCTTCAAGGGCGTCTGATTCGGCTGGAGTGGCCTCGCGGAGGGCCCGGCGCGCACGCGCCGGGCCCTCCCGCGTTTGTGGGGCAGACGCGGCGGCACAGTGATCTGCCGCGTGTGATGGCGCGGCGAGGCGGCCGCTGTAGTCGCGTGCGAAATGCGCATAATCGCCCGGCGTGCGGCGTATCATGGAAGCATCATCGGCTCAGAGAGGAGCACGCCATGCAATTTGATGAAACCGGTCCGAACACGCATACGCGTCGCTACTGGGTCAGCGCGACTGTCGGCATCGCGGCGATGATCGTCTTCGCGATTCTGTCGATCCTCCTTTTGCTGGGTATGGTCTTTGGCTCCCCCCAGATCAAGCCGATCGCCGATTCGCTGTTCCCCTGGAGCCTGCTGGTCTTCGCGGTTGCGGGCGTCTCGATGTTCATTGCGAACGCGCGTTCTCCCCATTAGGCTCACGCAGTTTCTGCACGCGACGGACCTGTGTGCCACCCGCGTACAGCGTTGCCCGCATGCGCGGATTAAACTGGGGGCGTGAGTGAACCCCTAGTCCTTGGTATTGAGTCAACCTGCGACGAGACCGGCGTCGGCCTCGTGCGCGGTACGCAGCTGCTGGTCGACCGCACGGCCACGTCGATGGATGAGTACGCCCGCTACGGCGGCATCATCCCTGAGATCGCGTCGCGTGCGCACCTGGAGTCCTTCCTGCCCACCTTGGATGCTGCTCTCGACGAGGCCGGAGTGACACTGGCGGACGTGGACGCGATTGCGGTTGCGGCCGGACCTGGTCTCGTTGGTTCGCTGACCGTCGGTATCTGCGCGGCCAAGGCGCTGGCCTCGTCGTTGGGTAAGCCCCTGTACGGCGTCAACCACGTGATCGGCCACCTGGCCGTCGATAAGCTCGCTGACGGGCCGCTGCCCGAGCACTTTATCGGGCTCGTCGTCTCCGGTGGCCACTCCAACATCCTCGAAATCCGCAATATCGCGACGGACGTCGTCGAGCTGGGCGGCACCCTGGACGACGCCGCGGGCGAAGCCTTCGACAAGGTCGGGCGCCTCCTCGGCCTGCCCTACCCGGGCGGCCCACACGTGGACCGTCTGTCTCAGCAGGGGGAGCGCGAGGCGATCCGTTCCCGCGCGGCCTGGCCGCCGGCAAGGACAAGGAGCGCCACAAGTATGACTTCTCCTTCTCGGGTCTGAAGACCGCCGTCGCCCGATACATCGAGGGCGCGACCGCGCGCGGAGAGGTTGTCAGCAAGGAAAACGTGTGCGCTGCGTTCTCCGAGGCCGTCAACGATTCCCTCACCGCGAAGGCCGTGCGGGCCGCGCTGGACACCGGATGCGACACGATTGTCGTGGGCGGTGGATTCTCTGCGAACTCCCGACTGCGTGCTCTGCTGACCCAGCGAGCCGAGGCGGCCGGCGTGCAGGTTCGCATGCCCCCTCTGCGCTTCTGCACGGACAACGGCGCTCAGATCGCGGCGATTGGCTCCGAGCTGGTTGCGGCCGGCCTGCCGCCGTCGGACTGGGACTTCTCCCCGGATTCGGGCATGGAGCTGACGACGACGTACCTGGCGCCGCGGGCCTGAGAGCGGCCCGCGGGCCCTAGCGCAGGCCGTCCATGAAGCTCTGCGCGATCGAGCTCCACGATGTGTAAGAAGCCGCCCACCATGTTGGCGGCGATGCCGACGAGGAGCGCGGCGCTTGCCGTGGCTGCTCCGAGGGACGTCAGACGCGCCAGGTATCCGAGTGACCCGAGCGCGCGACGCGGCACAGCGGCGCCGAGACCCGAGTGCTGCACGCGGTGACGTGCCCGGTGTGGGTGGTCGGCCTGATCGTCCTCGTCCTCGTCGTGGCGGCGCAGCTGCCAGCGCGGCGCGACATGCCACGTGAGAATGAGCGAGACGAGTACGCAGGCAATCAGGAGGCCAAGCGTCAGGTACCCGTTCGGGGCGGTCGGCCGCACCTCGTGGGTCACGGTCGTCGCCGGCACGATGGACGCGCTGGCTTCGGAGGACTGTGCGGTCGCCGCCGTCGAAGGGGCACCGACGGCCCTCGAGACCCGGTTGGAGGACCCCCACCACGCCAGCATCGTCGGAATGTGTTCGCGCCACAGCGGGCCCGCGTGCCCGCCCGTCGGGGGAACGTCCGTGGTGACGCTGTCGGGTTCCTTGACGGCTGCCGCCATCTTGAGAGCGGTGTACGCGCCGCCAACGGCGTCGTCCCCGGCGGCCATTGCGTAGATGCGCATCCCGTCAGGCGTGCGGTTCGCCAGCATGACCGACAGCGTGTTGTCGGTCAGGTACTGCTCGCCCTGGTTGGTCATCTGCCCCTCGATCTGCGTGTCATAACCGGACAGAGAGGCGGCGGCGCCGTAGGTCTCGGGCGTGCGCAGGGCCGTCCAGATCGCGCAGTAGGCACCGGAGGAGAAACCCCCGATCATCCAGGCGTCGCGGTTGGACGACGTGTTGGGGAAGTTGTGTCGAATCATCTCGGGGACGTCGTGGGACACCCACGTGTAGACGGCGGGGCGCCCCTCGATGTCGGCGCAGTCGTGGGCCTCCTCGTCGACGCTGAGGGAGGGGCCGACGATGATTGTCGGCGGGATGATCCCCGCGTCGATGGCGTTGTTGAGCGCTTCCTGAACCTGCGCGCCCTGCATCGTGCCGTCGGCCTCGCCCGGGTAGCCGTGGAGAAGCTCGATGACCGCGTAGGTCTTGCCGTCGGTGGGGGAGTAGTCGCGCGGAGTGATGACGAAGACGGGTAGGGTGATCCCGCTCGATGGGCCGGTCCAGGTGGTCTCGAGCATGCCGTCCTCGGTCGTCGTGAAGGTCGCGTCGAGTTCGGATGCGGCGGCCGACTGCGCGTTGACATCGGCCTCGCCGCCGGACTGGGCGGCCGTCCCGACGACGGTTGAGAACACGAGTTCTGCCAAGTTCCCACTGGTTTTCACGAGCCCGAGCGAGCGATTGAAGACGAGCGCCCCCGCGGACGCGATCAGGATCGTGGGCACGAGGAGGATGACCGTGCGGCCCAGCCACCGCCTCGTGCGTCCCGGGCAGCGCGACGGGGCCGAACGCGCAAGCGCAGACGCCCCAGCCAACAGGGACGCAATCGCCAGGACGGCGACTACCGCGAGGGTCTTGAGCGAGGTGAGGGGGATGCTACCCAGGGCGCTCATTGAAGTTCCTTTCCGCTCCTATCAGACGAGGCCGTGGCAGCGAGCGTGTCCTCATCGGACGTGCGCTCCCGGGCGGCTGCTCGGGTCGATCGCAGGTCACCGACGCCCTTCGCGGCGAGTTTGGCGAGGCCCCCGGCGACGGAGGCAACGAGCGTGAGGGTCTGCGCGGGAGACACGCGGGGCACGTAGGCGTGCGAGATAGCCAGTCCGACCGTCGCGAGGGAGGCCGGGTCCGGCACCGCCAGGTACAGGGACTGCGTGCGGGGCTTGAACTTGCGCTTGAACGCATGCAGCGAGCTGAAGCCGTAGAGAGGCTCCATGATGGCGGCCAGCGCGTCGGTGAGGGCACCGAAGGCCGAGGTGTCATCGGTGGAGCGCGAGAGGGGAGCGCCCGATAGGGACAGGATCTTCAACCCCTCTTCCTGCGCGGCCAGGGCAGCCTTGCCGATGAGGAACTCGATCGCTGGACGCCACCCGGTCGTGCGCCGACGCATGACGTCCAGGGTCAGGCCGACGACTGTTCCGTCGCGGTAGATGGGCAGCCACGAGGTGACGGCGTGGATCGTCGACTCCTCGTCGATGGCGACCAGGATGCGCGTCTCGGGGACCGCGAGTTCGGGCACGCCGCCGAGCGTAAAGCTCATCTCGGGCAGGGCCTTGTCATCGCTCCACGTATCGGAGATGACGGTGATCTGATCGCGCCAACCCGCCGGGCACTCCTCCCAGGTGGTCCACACGGCCTCGACGCCCTCGCGGGATGCGTGATTCATGGCGGTGCGCACGTCCTGGTAGGCCTTGCCCTTGAAAGCGAGGCCGGGCAGGTCCAGCAGGGACTCCTCGGCGACTTGCATGATAGTCCAGCCCTCCTCGCGCGCGGCCTGCGCGAGCTCCTCGTGGACCGAGTAGAGCGCGGGGGTCAGGCCCGAGGCGGACGCGAAGGACGAGAACTGCGCGATCGCCTCGGAGGCCTTGCCCGGCTCGTACGCCAGGTCTGTGACCGTCAGTGCGACGCCTCCCGACCCGCGATAGGCGACCCCGGCCTCGCCGGAAGGAGACACCCACACCTGGTTGCCGTCCCAGGTCTGCATCCACCCGAGGGTGCCCGCGCCGTGGGCGCGCAGGAGCGGCGTGAGGCTCTCGAGCGGGGAGGACTGCGGGATACGGGGCCTGGCCAGCAGCGCGCTCAGGATGATCACGAGCGTGCCCACCCAGGCGACGAGGGGCACCCACTGGACCGGTGCCTCGGCGAAGAGCGTCATCGGAACGAGGGACGGCTCGAAGATCGAGGCCGTCGCCGTGGGGAGAAGAGCGAGCGGGTAGTCGTGGAGGATCTGCAACGGTGACTCGCATAGTCGGTGACGGTCAGGTCGTCGCCGGAGTTGATAGCGTCGAGGGGGACGAACGAGTCGCTCGTGAGGAAACCGAGGACGAGGACAGCGCCCGCGCAGGTCGCCATGAGGATCAGCCAGCGGCGCAGCAGGGTCGAGGTCGTGGAGGGCACCGCGTGGATGGTGAAGGAGCGGCGCACCGACCACGTGATGGCGCACAGGGCGACGTTGAGGATGACGGGGACGAGGATGAGCGACGCCGTGGTCACGAGCTCGGGCCTGGCCATGCCGTTCTCGTCGGTGCCCTGGGCGAGGGCAGTAGCCGTCGACGCGACGGTCGACAGACCGAGAACGAGCTGAAGGATGAGGGTGCCGTAGTAGGCGGCGCGCCTGCCCTTACGCAAGCCGTAGGCGAAGATGAGCTGAAGTGTGATGGGTGCCAGGCACAGGAGGGTTGCGATGATGCCTGTGCGTCCTTCGAGCCACCATGCGGGTCCCAACGACCAGCGCATCTGCCCGAGAGGGCCCTCGGGGGAGGAGGCCACGACCGTCAGGGTAGCCGCGCACGCCCAGCACAGGGCGGAGACGGAGGCGAGCTGGCGGCCGATCGTGATGTCGTCGAGGGAGTCGGTGCGCTCTCCGCGCACGCCCGCGAGCCGTGCGGCCACCATGCCCGCCAGAAGAGCCCAGACGCGCGCGTAGAGATCGCCGAACCGAGGATCACGGCCGACAGCACGAGGATGCCGATCAGGAGGAAGTTGGCGCGCCAGCGCCAGTGGGAGGCCAGCGATTGCGCGGCCGCTCCCACGAGCGCGACGAGGACGAGGCTGGTGCCCCACAGGCTTCCCGCGTCAATGGTCTGGCCCCATGCGGAGAAGAAACGCGTGAGCAGCGGCAGCGTCAGCCAGGTGGCGGCGACGCCGACGATCTGTCCGGCTGCGGCGGCGGCGATCCACGCGCGGGTGCCGAGATGTCGCTCGGCCGCGCCGCCCGCGACGATCATGACGATGGTGCCGAGCACGGCTGTCGCGATGAAGTTGCCCGGAACCGCGCCGATGGAGGATAGGACCGCCCACCAGTGGGGACTGGACGGGTCGGCTTCGAGGGCCTGGAACTGGCCACGCCATACCCAGTAGCTCGCCGAGGCGATTATCAGCGCGACGGTCAGGACCGCTGTGGCGGGGCACCGTGAGAGCCAGCGGACGGTGAGTCGCGCGAGCGAGGAGAGCAGGAGCCAGAGGGTCTGCAGGGTAGTTCCGACCGGGGTGAGGATCTTGGCAAGCGTGGATGGAACGTGTTCGGATTCGGGTGACTGCGTGTCTTCCTGCACCACGGGCGAGTGTCCTCTCAGCTTCAGTTTTCGATCTTCCTACAGCATACGGCGACGTTCTGAGAGCCGCCTGAATACTGTCTGGGAGTGTGTGGCGGTGGCAACAGTGCCCACGCCCGCGTGAGAGCGTGGGGCGTTGGCGTGACGGAGTCAGACGTTCAGGGTTGCGAACTCGGCGAGAGCCAGGGGGCGCCCCGCGCTCATCTCGGCACGCATGAGGTCCACGACCGCGTCGAGGCCCTGGCCGGGGCGCGCGGCCGCCGCGACGGCACGCTGACGCTCGTACGAGGCTCCGATCGTCAGGATTGTCTCCAAGCCTGCGAACTCGCGCGCGCAGTCCAGGTCGGCGGCCACGGGGGCTAGTTCTTCCTTCAGTCGCGCGATGCCGTCGCGCGCGCTCTCGGTCGTGCCGTCACGCGAGACGATCAGGGTCGCGTCCATGCCGTAGCGCGCCGAACGCCACTTGTTCTCGGCGACGAACCAATCCGGCAGGGACGGCAGAGGCTCGCCCGCGTCGTACAGGCGCGAGAAATGCTCGACGAGGACGTGGGTGAAGGCCGCGAAGGTGGCGACCTCGGTCGCGTTCGTCGCAGCGTCGTACACGCGGTTCTCGATCGTGCCGAAGGCGGGTGAGGGGCGGATGTCCCAGCGGACCTCGTCGAAGCCCTCGATGACGCCTGTGCGGACCATGTCGTCCGTGTAGGCCTCGAGATCCTCCCACGCCGAGAACTGACGTGGGATCCCAGCGGTGGGCAGCTGCTGGAAGACCATCGCGCGGTTGGACGCATAGCCGGTGTCCTCGCCCGCCCAGAAGGGGGAGGAGGCAGAGATGGCCTGCAGGTGGCCCAGGTGAGCGGTGAGAGCTGCCTGGATCGGGAGGATCTTCGCGCGATCCTCGACGCCGACGTGCACGTGGACGCCGTACAGGAGCATCTGGTGCCCCCAGTAGGCGGTGCGCTCCACCAGCTGTGCGTAGCGCTCCGAATTGGTGACGCGCTGGCGGCCCGGTCGCGCGAAGGGGTGTGTGCCGGCGGTGGCCAGGTCGATGCGCAGGTCCGAGGCCAGGGGCCTCAGGTAGCCGACGCAGTCTGTCAGGTCGGCCATGCACTCGGCGACGGTCGCGCGCGGCTTGGACACGACCTCGATCGTGTTGAGCAGCATCTCGCGGTGGACGCCCGGGTAGAGCTTGCCGTCGGTCGTGGCGCGGTCGATGATCGCGTCCGCGCTCTGGCGCAGGTCGTGGGAGTCGCGGTCAACGAGCTGGAGTTCCCACTCGACACCGATCGTGGAACGCTGGGAGGAACCGAAGGGCAAAGACATGTCGATCCTTTCGCTGGCTTCCTCCATTGTGGCAGGGCAACGCGTGGTGTCGACGGAGAGCTTTCTTACAGGTTTTTAGCCAACCGTCGGCAGATGATCGCGCGGTGGCGCCCGTCCACGCGCGTCGCGATGACGGTCAGCTGCTCGTCGCCTCCGCCCAGTTTCAACGATTTGCGCAGGTCGTCGGGGTTGATGTCCGCTCCGCGCTTCTTGATTTCGACGCTGCCCGCGCCGCGCGTGCGCAGCTCGGCGGATATTGCCTTTGCCCGCAGGTTGGTCACCGCGAGGACTTCGAAGCGGTCGTAGAAGGGGGAATCGGGCAGGTCGTCCCCGGTGAGGTAGGCGATCTTGTCGGACACGATGCCCGCGCCGACCTCGTCCGCGAGGCGTCCCAGGAGCCCCGATCGGATGACCGCGCTGTCGGGCTCGGCGACCATCGTGCCCAGGGGGCGGACCTCCACGCGAGGCGCTGGGGCGTTGGGCGCGTACCCCTCGGGTGTGGAGAGCGAATGGGTGGCCCCGGCCTCGTCCAAGAGGAGGCAGGAGCGCCCGCGCCCCTCGGGGGACAGCGCGGGGGACCAGAGCGAGGCTTCGACGAGGTCGCCGCCCACGCTCACCCACTGCGCGTGCCAGGAGGAGGGGATGTGCTCGTACGCGATGCCCGGCGCCACCTTGATGCCGACGCGGTCGATCGTCGAGGCCCAGCCCGAGGGCGAGCGACAGGGGAAGGGACCACTGCTCGGGGTCCGTGATACGCGCCGACCCGCGCGAGGCGCCCGTACGGCGGGCCGGGTCTGCGAAGACTGCGTCGACACCCTCGGCGGCCAGCTCGTCCATGTCGAGGTCCGTGACGTCGCACAGGCGCACCTCGGACCCCTCGAAGGCCCGCAGGTTTGCGGCCACGGCACCGGCGGTGTCGGGGTCGATGTCGACCGCTAGCACGTTCATGCCGAGGCCGGCGATCGCCATGGCGTCCGATCCGATGCCGCAGCCAAGGTCCGCGACACGCGTCGCGCCGCAGTCCTTGAAGCGCTGGGCGTGGCGGGCTGCAACAACGAGGCGTGTTGCCTGCTCGAGGCCGTCGCGGGTGAACACCATGTGGTAAGCGAAGGGACCGAACTTGGCGCGCGCCGCCTGGCGCAGGGCCAGCTGGGTGAGGACTGCGACCACGAGCTCCGCGTCGAGGCCGGAGGCGCGCAGGGCGGATCCGAGCTCGGGCAGCGGGATGGGGGTGGTGGCCTGCTTCGCTTGCAGGGACTCCAACAGCTCCCAGCCGGGGGGAGGACAGAATGGGGGTCAGGGCGCTCACCCGCTCATTGTCCCATCTCTTGCGGGACGAGGTCGTGTGGGGTCTGTGGTCGCGGTGCGGGTGGCATCTCGCCCAGGGTGAACGCGCCTGGCACTCGGCTTGCTCGAGTGCCAGGACCGCGCCTACACTCGTGGAGGAAGCGCGGGAACACCCGCGACCGGTCCTGCACCTGACCCCCGCGACGGCAGGGAAAGGACGAGCACCTTCGTGACAAAGAAGAAAGGGAGCGACAATGTCGATCTCCATCAAGCCCCTCGAGGACCGCATCGTCATCCGCCAGGTTGAGGCCGAGCAGACCACCGCCTCCGGCCTGGTCATTCCGGACACCGCCAAGGAGAAGCCGCAGGAAGGCGAAGTTATCGCCGTGGGCCCCGGCCGCGTGGACGACAGCGGTAACCGTATCCCCGTCGACGTCAAGGTCGGCGACGTCGTCATCTACTCGCGCTACGGCGGCACCGAGGTCAAGTACGACGGCCAGGAGTTCCAGATCCTGTCCTCGCGTGACGTGCTGGCGGTCGTGGAGCGCTGAGCGCTTCGCACTCTGAACGCTACAGGGGCGGCCCGGAAGGAATCCTTCCGGGCCGCCCCTCTTTTGTTCGTGTCTCCCGCGCCGCGCATCCGTGCGGCACGGGTCCTCGCGTCAGGACGCGGACTGCGCCGCCTGGTCGAGGATCGTGTTGCGGATGTAGTCGACGTCGCGGTAGCCGCTGACGTACGCCTTGTTGATGAACATGGTGGGTGTGCCGGTGATGCCGGACTGGTGAGCTCGATCCTTGGCCGCCTTCACCGTGGTGGCGGTGTGGTCGGAGAGCATCGTCTCGCGGAACTTGTCCAGGTCGGGCACGCCCGCCTTGGCCGCAAAGTCGACGAGTGCCTGCTCGGAATACTGGGGGTGACCGGTCGGGTCGGCCGCCGCGTACACCACGTCGTGGAACTCCCAGAACTTACCCTGCTCGCCCGCAGCGATGCCCGCCTGGGCTGCTAGGGGAGAGGTCTCGGTGATCTGGGCCAGGTCGTACCACTCCACGCGTAGGGTGCCATCCTCGACGAGATCGGCCAGTGCGGGGTCGATCTCCTGGGCGTACTTCGTGCAGTAGGGGCACGCAAAGTCAGAGAAGAGAACCATCGTCACGGGAGCGTTGATGTCGCCCTTCGCCTGAGGGTCATCAGCCTGGTGGCGCATGAACGACTTCATGATCTCCAGGTTGTTGGCGTTCGTCTGGCTGGGAGCCGCAGTCTCGGTGTTCTGCGGCATCTGAGCCGCCGCGGTCGGCGTGGCCGCCGGGGTCGCCTGGCTCGCCGGAGAGGTGGAGGCGAGCTGAATGCCCATCCACACGCACGCGCCCGCGAGGACTGCGGTGATCGGCGCGGTGACGAAGAACAGGGTTTTGTACAGGTTGGTGGGGGCGTCCTCGGCCTTTTTCTGCGAGGCCGTGGTGTCGTTGCTGGTCATGCGAGCTCCCGGAGAGAATGGGCGTCGTGGTGGGCAGTAAAAAGGTGCGGCACCGCGGTGGCGATGCCGCACCGGAAAATGGATGCGCGTTAGGAGACGCGGCGACCGCGTCCGGAGGAGCGGATCTCTTCGCGTCGTTCTTCTTCAGTCATTCCACCCCAGATGCCGTAAGGCTCCTGAGCGGCCAGGGCGTAGGACCGGCACTGCTCGATTACCGGGCAGGTCGCGCAGATCGCCTTGGCGTTTGCTGCGCGGCGCCGGCGCGTGGAGCCGCGCTCACCCTCGGGGTGGAAGAACAGCTCGGTGTCCAGGTCTCGGCACGCCGCTTCGTACTGCCATTCCCACGCGTCGATCATGGGTCCGGGCAGACGGGAGACGTCAGTCATTGGGTGCCTCCTTCATGTCTGTCGTGCCGACATTTTCGGCACACGATGTCGGCAAGAATAGACACTTGTGCGGTAGTTATTCAAGTATCTTTTCTCGAATTATGAGCCAGTTCTCAGATCGAGCGTGCCCGTGCTGCTAAAACGTGGAGAAATGCGTGGTGCTCAGAGTGAACAGATTGTGAATAACTTTTTGAACAACTTGATCGTGAGTCTCCTGTCCCTTCCTGTGGCGTGCGCGCTGCGAACACGCAAAAATCAGAGCAAGGTAGGACGAGGACCGAAGGGAGTGGACATGCCACGAGCCATACTGGCGCAGTCGACGCACGCCGACCGTTCCCGCACCATGTCCTCCGTGTCCGATGAACTGGGAGTATCCCCATCAACCCTGCGCACCTGGGAACGACGCTACGGCCTCGGCCCCGCGCAGCGTGAGACCGGCGAGCGCCGTCGCTACCAGCCCGAGGACGTTGACCGTCTGCGCGCCATGATCCACCACGTGCGCGCCGGCATGCCCGCCGCCGAGGCCGCCAAGCGAGCCCTCGCAGAAAGCACACTCCTTCCCCGTCGAGGCCCCGCGAACGCCGCCCAGCTGCGCGCCGTCGCCCTCGCCGACGACTACCATCGCCTCGAAGAAGTAATCGAGGCCGCCGTCGCCAGCCACGGCCTCGTCCATACGTGGTCGCGATTCGTCGAACCCACCCTCAAATCCCTGCGCTCCGATCCGGGCGGCGAACCCGTCGGCAGCGCACCCGCCCTCATGCTGGTCAACGCCTTCCAGCGCGTGTGCCGCTCCGTCTACCAGTCCCGCCCCGCCCGCTCCCTCGTCGGAGGGGACCGCGTCGCGCTCATCTCCGACTCGCTCCACGAGACCGCCGCCCAGGTCATAGGCATCGCCCTGGCCTGGTACGGCTGTGACGTGCGCATGCTGTCCAGCGAAAACTACGGGGGAGTGCAGACCCTGGATCGTTTCCGCGAGTACGTGCGCGGTGGCGTCCCCGCCCTCACCGTCGTCCTCGGATGCGGTCCTGCGTGCGCGCAAACGGTGGAAAACCTCGTCGCGCGATACGGAGTGCCCACGATCATGGTGGGCGCGGACGTGCCCGAGATCCTCTCGCCCCAGGTGCAGCGCGTGCGCACCATCAGCGCCTGCGTCGAGGAGGCCCTCGCCCTCCTCGCACCCCAGGCCGACCTGGAGCTCGTTGGTCGCTCCTGATGCCCTTGACCGCTCACGCGCAACCGCGCCCTCAACTGCGCGCACGCGGCCCCCACCTTCGCCCGCAGTGCCTGGACAGGTGATACCGTGAAGGCACGTACCGGCAGGAGAACAGTCATGAACGGCCCCTGGAACAACGAAGATCTGCGCCGCGCTTTTGACGCCGATTTTGACGCGCTCGTCGCCTTCGCTTCCCGGTCGAAGGCGCGGGTCGGTTTCGCCTTCCTGCGCGCCGACGGTCAGGTCGACCTCGGGCGTCCCCTCGACGCGCGTATCAGCGCCCGCATGACGCACGTCTTCGCCCTCGCGCAGATGCGAGGCATCGAGGGGACCGCGCACCTCGTCAACCATGGCCTCGCCGCCCTCGCAGGCCCCCTGCGTGCACCGAACGGCTCCTGGTACGCCGAGGTCGTGCCCACGTCAGAGCACGCCGCCACCCCGGTTCCTCGCGCGGTCTTTTCCCAGCGCGCCCAGTCCGCGATGATCGGTGCGGCCGCCGCTGCCGCTATGGTCGGGCACGGCACCGCGCGCGACCTGCTCGCCGACCTCGAAGCGGACCAGGATCAGCGCTGGTGGGACCCGCGAACCGGAGCCGTGCGCGAAGAGATCGAGGCCCAGGCCGGCGCTCGCTCACCCCTGCGTCGCCTCTCCACCAACCTCGATACCGCCCAGGCCTACCTGGCAGCCTGGGAAGCGACGGGGGAGCGCGTCTGGTTCGACCGCGCGCGCTCGATCCTGCGCCTCGTCGGCGAGATCGCCGCGCGCAGCGGCTTCGCCCTGCCCGACCTCTACGACGAAGAATGGCGCTCCCTGCCCGCCTCCTGTGACCAGGCTCCCGTTGAGCTCATCCGACCCGGCGATACGCTCCCCGGCCTCGGATTTAAGGCCGCCCGCCTCATCGGGCAGGTCTACGCGATCCTCACCCACATGGGTGAAAAACCCGGACCCCTGGATGATCGACACCGCGACCGCCCTCTACGATCGGGCCCTTGCCGACGGCTGGACGGACGAGGGCGTGGGCGGCATCGTCTACACCCTCGACCCCACCGGCGTCGTCGCCGCCCCCCAGCGCATGCACTGGGTCGTGTGCGAGGCCGCCAGCGCCGCCCGCGTCCTCGCCGAGGTCGTGGACCCCTCGCGCGCCGAGGACCTCGCCGTCGACTACGCCCGCGCCATCGCCTGGGCCGACTCCCACGCGCGCGCCGGCATGGGCCGCTGGATCCACGAGGTCGCCCCCGATGGCTCCGTCTCCATGCTCGTGTGGGAGGGACGCCCCGACGCCCTCACCGCCGCCCGCATGCTGGCACGAGGCGCCGCCCCGATCCATCTCACAGTCACCGGCGCGACAGCCGCCCGCTACGCCTCCCAAGCCAGCCAGAGCGCGTCCTCCTGACGATCCCTGAGGGGCCCCGGCCTCGTCCCCCGATGCCAGGCTTCGAGGCGTGCGCGGAAGCGAGGACGCGAAAGCGCCACCGACCGCCTACAATTGGCCCATGGGAGAACTCGCAACACATGATCCTTTCGGCCTGACCGGCCTCACCTACGACGACGTTCTGCTCCTACCCGAGCTCACGGACGTCGTTCCTTCATCCGTTGACACGAGCAGTCGCCTGACGAAGAACATTTCGCTGCGCATCCCGCTCCTGTCCGCCGCCATGGACACCGTCACCGAGGCGCGCATGGCCATCGCCATGGCCCGCCAGGGCGGCATCGGCATCCTCCACCGCAACCTCTCGATCGAGGAACAGGCCGCGCAGGTCCGCCAGGTCAAGCGCAGCGAATCCGGCATGGTCGAGGACCCGGTGACCGTCGGCCCCGACGCCACCATCGACGACCTCGATAGCCTCTGCGGCCACTACCGCGTCTCCGGCCTGCCCGTCGTGAACGAGGACGGCGCCCTCCTGGGCATCATCACGAACCGCGACCTGCGCTTCGTCCCCCAGGACCAGTGGGCCACCCTGCGCGTGCGCGACTGCATGACCCCGCGCGACCAGCTGGTCGTCGGCCAGGTCGGTATCTCCCGCGAACACGCCAAGCACCTGCTCGCTGAGCACCGCGTCGAAAAGCTGCCCATCGTCGACGACAACGACCACCTGACCGGCCTCATCACCGTCAAGGACTTCGTCAAGACCGAGCAGTACCCCAACGCCACCAAGGACTCGCGCGGGCGCCTCATCGTCGGCGCGGCCGTCGGCTACTGGGGCGACACCTGGGAGCGCGCCACCGCCCTGGCCGAGGCCGGCGTGGACGTCCTCGTCGTCGACACCGCGAACGGCGGCGCCCAGCTCGCCCTCGACATGATCCGCCGCATCAAGGCCGACCCGACGTTTGAGGGCATCGACATCATCGGCGGTAACGTCGCCACGACCGAGGGCGCCCAGGCGCTCATCGACGCGGGCGTCGACGCCGTCAAGGTCGGTGTGGGCCCCGGTTCGATCTGCACGACGCGCGTCGTCGCCGGCGTCGGCGTCCCCCAGATCACCGCGATCCACCTGGCCGCCAAGGCCTGCGGACCCGCCGGCGTCCCGCTCATCGCGGACGGCGGCCTGCAGTACTCGGGCGACATCGGCAAGGCCCTCGTGGCCGGTGCCGATACCGTCATGCTCGGCTCCCTGCTGGCCGGCTGCGAGGAGTCCCCGGGCGAGGTCGTGTTCACCAACGGTAAGCAGTTCAAGCGCTACCGTGGCATGGGCTCGCTCGGCGCGATGAGCTCGCGCGGGCGTAAGTCCTACTCCAAGGACCGCTACTTCCAGGCTGACGTCACCTCCGACGACAAGATCGTTCCCGAGGGCATTGAGGGCCAGGTGCCCTACACCGGCTCCCTTGCCCAGGTCATCTACCAGCTCGTCGGCGGCCTGCACCAGACCATGTTCTACCTGGGTGCCTCCACGATCTCCCAGGTCAAGGCCAACGGCCGCTTCGTGCGCATCACCAGTGCGGGCCTGCGCGAGTCGCACCCGCACGACGTGCAGATGACGACGGAAGCGCCGAACTACCACTCCTCTTCGGCGAGGTAATCGCAGGTAGAGCGTTCGGGATGGGCGGGAGCAGTCGGTGGGCTGCTCCCGCCCGCGCTATCCTAGGGGTGCGAAAACTCACAACCCCGCAAAGGAGCTGCTCACATGCTCATCCTCATCGATCATGCGAACGTCGATTCCATCGCCAAGACCCTGGAATACCTGCCCATCGACGGCGTGACGACCAACCCGACGATCCTGTACCGCGAGGGCAAGGAACCCCTCGAGGTTCTCCACGCCATCAAGCAGCTCCTGCCCGACGGTGCTCAGCTGCACGTCCAGATCGTCTCTCAGCGCGCCGACGACATGGTCGCCGAGGCCCGGGCCCTGCGCGGCGAGATCGGCGGCAACCTCTTCATCAAGCTCCCCGTCACGCGCGAAGGCTTCGCCGCCATCCCGCGCATCGTGCGCGAAGGCATGCAGGTGACCGCGACCGGTATTCACTCCTCCATGCAGGGTTTCATGGCTGCTAAGGCCGGCGCCCGCTACGTCGCCCCCTACGTGAACCGCATGGACAACTACGGTATCGACGGCGTGCGCGTCGCCTCCGAAATTCACCGCACCCTGCGTTCCTACGACCTGAAGGCCGACGTCCTGGCCGCGTCCTTCAAGAATTCCGAGCAGGTCCTCGAGCTGGTCCGCCAGGGCGTGGGCGCAATCACCGCAGCCCCCGACGTGCTGGCCGCACTCATCAAGAACCCTGCGACCGACGCCGCCATCGCGGACCAGAACCGTGACTTTGGCTTCCTCGTGGGCGAGCGCCGCACGTGGCTGGATCTCATCAAGGAAAAGTGAGCCTTGCGTAGAGGCCCGGAGGCGCAGATGCGCCTCCGGGCTTTTTCGGGGTTTCTGCTGCGGCACCGGTGTTTCGCTGGGGCGCCGTCGGGCCTCGCCCGCCCGCTCACCGTCCGCGCCGCGAGCTTCGCTCGGCGCGTCGGTTCGAAGCCCGGCCAGGCCCTGCGGCCCCGCCGGCGCCCTCCACTCTGGTGGCTCGTGGTGCGCGTTGATTGGTCAGGCCCACTTCACCTGCAGCCCTCGCACGCCTCAATTGCTGGGCACTCAACCAATTTCGCATGCAATTCCCTTGTGACCATTTCAAACCGTGAATTTGCAGCGTTGGAATTGCAACGTTTTCTAACTTGGTTGAATCTTCGCCCAATCGAATTGCATGCGACATTTGGGGGAGGCTTAGCTGTCCGCCGGCGCCCTCCACGCTGGTGAGGTGTGGTGCGTGGTGCCCGGCCATGTCCTTCTGCTGCCGCGGGTGTAGCATCTGTTTCCCCGAGCCCTGCCCCTCTGGGCCTATCGGGATAGGTTGTGCACATCTGGATAGGTTATGCGCATCCGGATAGGTTATTAAGCTATCCGGATCTTCGTTACCTATCCGGATGTTCGTTACCTATCCGGATGTGATGGCATCCGTGGGGCCTCGGCTCCCTTTTCCCGGACGAGTCCGCATTTTGGCTTGTTGCTAAGTGGTGTTACACCACTTAGGTGGGTATTACACCACTTCGGAGGTGGTGTAATGCTCCCTAACTGGTGTAATGCTCGCTAACTGGTGCATGACCTGCAGGATTCAGCCGCAATGTCGCCCAGCGGTACTCGTCGCTGATTGGGTGGCTGCGTTGTCGGCTCGCAGCCCGGCCAGGTCTGCAGCCACGTCGCCGCCTTCCAAGCATCCTCACCAATTTCGCACGTAATTCCCTTGCAGCTTCTTCAAACCTTGAATTTGCGTCGTTGGAATTGCAGCGTTTTGAGTGATACTCGAAAAATGACCGTGGGAAACTATGTGCGACTGTTTCGGCAAAGCCCGGTAATTCCGTTTTGGTCGCGCGCTGGTCCCGCCGTGGCCCGCCAGGGTGGCTCCCGATTTCGCCTCGAGCCACTGCCTCGTACAGGACCCTCCATGCGGCTCAGGCAGGCCAGTCCCACGACATGACGAAAACGGGGGCCGGCGCCTGCCGCCCCCCGCCTGAATCGTTCCTACTCCTGATCGTCGCCGCGGCCTCGCGGCGTGATCTGGGGCCACTCGCGGTCGATGTTTGCGTCCTTGCCCTGCTTGCGCAGGTACTTCTCGAAGTCCTCGGCCCAATCCCGGTGAGCCTGGAGCTGGTAGTCCATGAGCTCCAGGGCGCTCATGGAGGCCAGCTGCGGGTACTTGTCCACCATGCCGGCGAGCACGTCGAGCGTCATGGCCACGTCGACCTCGGCCGTGTGAGCGTCGGGGGAGGCAACCGCCCCGTAGACCGGTGCCATCTCCGTCAGCGTCTTCTTGCCCTTGCGGAAGCGGTCGAGCTTGCGATCCAGAACCAACGGGTCGACGACCAGCATGGGGGCACCCTCCAGGCGCTCCTCGAAGGAGCCCAGGCGGTGGCGACGCAGCTCCTGGTTGACCAGCGTGATGTCGTAGGTCGCGTTGAAGGCGACAACCGGGTAGCCGCGCAGCCAGTGCTCGACGATGGAACCGGCCAGCTCGTGCAGGACCTCCTCGATGGGGCGGCCGTCGCGGCGCGCCTGCTCGGTCGTGATGCCGTGGACGGCCGTGGCCTGCTCGGGGATCTCGACGCCCGGGTCGGTGAGCCACGTGGCCACCTGGTCGGGAGCGCTGACACCGCTGCGGTAGGACGCGCCGTCGATGCGCAGCACCAGCGCGGCGGTGACGAGGCGATCCTTGAGCGCGCGCACGCCCGTCGTCTCGGTGTCAAAACCCATCCACGGGTCGTCGATCCAGCTCATGATTGCTCCTAGCCTTGCCGGTGACTCCAGTGTGGCAGAGGGTGGGCACATCTGCGTCTCGGAGGCGGTAGAAGCGGGAAGTAGGCAGTAGAATCGGGTCATGAGCGACGAAGTGGAAATCGGTCGTGGCAAGCGCGGGCGCCGCGCCTACACGCTGGACGATATCGCCCTCGTGCCCTCGCGGCGCACCCGTGACCCCGAGGACGTCAACGTCGGCTGGCAGATCGACGCCTACCACGTCGATATCCCCCTGATGGCGGCCCCGATGGACTCGGTGATGAGCCCGGAGACCGCGATCGCCTTTCGGCCGCCTCGGGCGGCATCGGCGTTCTCGACTCTGGACGGTCTGTGGACCCGCTACGAGGACCCTACGCCGATCCTTGATCACATCGCTCACCTGGGTGAGGAGGAGTCGATTGCGACCCTCCAGCGCGTGTACTCCGAGCCGATCAAGCCCTCGCTGATCACCGAGCGCCTCAAGCAGCTGCGCGAGGCCGGGGTGGTCGTCGCCGGCAAGCTGTCGCCTCAGCGCGTGCAAAAGCACTGGCGCGCCGTCGTGGACGCGGGCGTCGACCTGTTCATCATTCGCGGTTCGACGGTGTCCGCCGAGCACGTGTCCTCGCGCCGCGAGCCCCTTAACCTCAAGCGCTTCATCTACGAGCTGGATGTTCCAGTTATCGTGGGCGGCGTTTGCACGGACACGGCGGCCCTGCACCTGATGCGCACGGGTGCGGCGGGCGTCCTCGTCGGTTTTGGCGGGGGTGCGGCCCACTCGACGCGCCAGTCCCTGGGCGTACACGCGCCCATGGCGACGGCGATCGCGGACGTGGCCGCGGCCCGGCGCGACTACATGGACGAGTCCGGCGGCCGCTACGTGCACGTCATCGCGGATGGCGGCATCGGCCGCAGCGGTGACCTGGCGCGCGCGATCGCGTGCGGTGCGGACGCCGTCATGCTCGGCGCCGCCATCGCCCGCGCGGAGGAAGCTCCGGGACGGGGCTGGCACTGGGGATCCGAGGCGACCCACCCGGATATGCCGCGCGGCCAGCGCGTCCACGTCGGCACGACGGGCACGCTTGAGCAAATCCTCTACGGCCCTTCGACGCGCGCGGATGGCTCACTGAACTTCGTGGGTGCCCTCAAGCGGACGATGGCCTCGACGGGATACTCGGAGGTCAAGGACCTCCAGCGCGCCCAGGTGGTCGTCTCCCCGTACTCGGCGTCCTGACTCGCGCTCACTGAGTTTGACGAGGCCGGAGCTGAGTTTGACGAGGCCGGAGCTGAGTTTGACGAGGCCGGGGTGGCTGCGCCCTCATGGGTGCACGCTCGCCCGCTTGCGCCTTGTGTTTTCGGGAATATTCTCAATCGCTTCCGCACGTATGTGTGTGAGCCTGCACTTGTCATAACTCGTGTTGCCGTTGGTAAAGACGCCTGCGGCACGGGGTTCGCCGGCCCCTCACGGTGAGGTGAGGTTGAGAGGACATTCCGATGAAGTGCGGGACACGATCACTAGCTGTACTCGGCGCGCTCGCGTTGTCCGCGATGGGGCTTGTGCCCGCCGCTTGGGCGGCCGACGTGGGCCGGGCTGATTCCGGCCAGTCCGCTCAGGTGGATGCCGCCCAGGTCGAGCAGTCGGGAGGTTCGCAGGCATCGCAGTCAGGTGCCACATCGGCCCAGTCGGGGGCTGTGCAGGCTTCCGCCGAGCAGACGCAGTCGGGAGCTAGGCAAGCTGCGCCGACCACACAACCAGCGCAGCCTTCCGTCCCCGTAAGCTCCGAGCAATCGGGTGAGGAGCGCCCCGGCCTCTCCCTGGCTTCCCTGCCCGCAGCGGCGCTCGCGGCCCCACAGGATGAAGCCTCGCAGAACGAGGCCTCGCCGATCACCCTGGACCTCTACACCCTCACGGACGTGCACGGGCACATCCAGCAGGTTGCCAAGAAGGGCGTCGTGCGCGAGGCTGGGTTGCCCGCGATGAATTGCTACCTGAAGAAGGCGCGCGCGACGAACCCCAACTCCTCGTTCACTCTGCTGGGAGACAACATCGGTGCGTCCCCCTACATTTCGGGGGCGCTCAAGGACAATCCGACCATCGCGGCTCTCAACACGATGAATCCGCTGGCTTCGACGATCGGCAACCACGAGCTGGACATGGGGCAGGCCGTCTTCAAGCAGCGCGACGACGCCCAACCCGAGCCCGTCGGCTGACGCAGCGGGTGACACCCAATCCGGCAACCAGGCGGCGCCGTCTGCGCAGCACAAGAACACGAAGTCTCCCAAGGGCTCCCTGGCCCGAACGGGCGCGGACTTGGGTGGCCTGGCCGGGGCGATGTTTGTCGGAGCGATCGGCGTTGCCGGGGTGTTTGCTCGGCGCCGCTGCAATCGTTACCAAAGCGAAAACAAGTAGCCCTTGACAGGGTAGGGGTGGCGCGGGAGACTCGGATCAGGCGTAAAAGTCGATCATGACAAATGTTCGCGCAATGGTTGCACGGACACGATCCGCGGCCCGCGCCGCCACCGGTTCAAGGAAGAATCCACATCAACGGAGGAAAACACTCATGAAGCACCTCGCGAAGCTCCTCGCTGCGGCGGGAGTCGCAACGCTCGCCTTGGCCGGCTGTGGCGGCGGTGGAGGAACCACCACCAGCCAGTCCGGCGGAGCGAAGGGCGCCACCTCGTTCAAGGCCTGCGCGGTCTCTGACGCTGGCGGCTGGGATGACAAGTCCTTCAACGAGTCCGCCTACGACGGCCTCAAGGCCTCCCAGACCAGCCTCGGCATCCAGATCAACACGGCCGAGTCCAACTCGGACGCGGACTTCAACCCGAATGTGGAGTCCATGGTGTCCGACGGCTGCAACCTGATCATCGGCGTCGGCTTCAACCTGGAGAAGGCCGTCCACACCTCCGCCGAGGAGAACAAGGATGTGCACTACGCCCTCATCGACTCCAGCTTCAACGACGGTAACAACAACACGGTGACGCTGGACAACGCGCGTCCGCTGCTGTTCAACACGGCTGAGGCCGCCTACCTGGCCGGCTACGTGGCCGCGGGCATGACCAAGACCGGCAAGGTCGCCACCTTCGGCGGTATCCAGATCCCCTCGGTGACGGTGTTCATGGATGGCTTCGCTGACGGCGTCGCGGCCTACAACAAGGCCAAGGGCACGAACGTGCAGCTGCTCGGCTGGGACAAGGCCGCGCAGAACGGCTCCTTCACGCAGTCCTTCGACGATCAGACGCTGGGCAAGGAGCAGGCCCAGCAGTTCATCTCGCAGGGCGCGGACATCATCATGCCCGTCGCGGGCCCGGTCGGCCTGGGCGCGGCGGCGGCCGCCAAGGCGGACGGTAACACTTGGATCATTGGCGTTGACTCCGACTGGTACGAGGCCAACCCCGACTACTCCTCGATCGTGCTGACCTCGGTCATGAAGGAGATCGGTGCCTCGGTCGAGCAGGCGATCCAGGACTCGGTGAACGGCAAGTTCAGCTCGACCCCGTACGTGGGCACGCTGGCCAACGGCGGCGTCTCGATCGCCCCGTTCCACGACTTCGACGACAAGGTGTCCGCCGAGCTCAAGGCGGACCTGACCAAGCTCACGGACGACATCAAGTCCGGCAAGCTCGTCATCGAATCGCAGAACGCCCCGAAGTGATGCGATGCGTGTGGGGCTGGTGGCGGTGACGCTGCCAGCCCCACACGGGCATCGGGGGGCGCCCACCTGCTGGGGAAGGTCGAAGGAATGAAATTAGAGCTGCGGGGGATCACGAAGAGGTTTGGCCCCCTCACCGCCAACGACTCGATTGATTTAACGATCGAGGAGGGGCATATTCACGCCCTGCTCGGGGAGAACGGCGCGGGCAAGTCCACGCTCATGAACGTCCTGTACGGGATGCACGCCCCTGACGAGGGGCAGATCCTCATTGACGGCGAGCCCGTGACGTTCAAGGGCCCGGGCGACGCGGTCGCGGCGGGTATCGGCATGGTGCATCAGCACTTCATGCTCATCCCCGTCTTTACGGTCGCCGAGTCGATCGCCCTGGGCTTCGAGCCGACCGGACCGGCCGGGATCATCAGTCGCGAGCGCGCCCGCCAGACGGTGCGCGAGGTCTCGGCGCGTTTCGGTTTCGACCTGGACCCTGACGCCCTCATCGAGGATCTGCCGGTGGGTGCCCAGCAGCGGGTGGAGATCGTCAAGGCGCTGTCGCGCCAGGCGAAGGTCCTCATTCTCGATGAGCCAACCGCTGTGCTCACCCCGCAGGAGACGGACGAGCTGATGACGATCATGCGTCAGCTGGCCGACGCGGGGACCTCGATCGTGTTCATCACGCACAAGCTGCGCGAGGTGCGCGCGGTCGCCGATGAGATCACGGTGATCCGCCGCGGTCGGGTCGTGGGGCACGCGTCCCCGAGCGATTCCGAGGCCTCGTTGGCCACGCAGATGGTCGGGCGTGAGGTGCTGATGCGCGTGGAGAAGGAGCCCGCGCGCCCCGCCGGCGGTGGCCTGTCCTTCGAGGACGTGTCTCTGCTGGGCACGGGTGGCGTTCCGCTGCTCGATCACGTGTCCTTCGTTGTTCCCCGCGGTGAGATCCTGGCGGTCGCCGGCGTGCAGGGCAACGGTCAGACGGAGCTCGCCGAAGTGATCCTGGGCCTGCAAACACCCGACAGCGGGGTCATCCGACTCGAGGACGCCGATATTACGCGTGCCAAGCCTCGCGAATCCCTGGACGCGGGCGTCGGGTTCATCCCTGAGGATCGGTCGACGGACGGCATCATCGCCTCGTTTTCGATCGCGGACAACCTGATGCTGGATCAGTTCCGCTCCTCGTCTTTCTCGTCCCTTGGTTCCCTCAAGCGCGGTGCGATTACGCGCAATGCCCGCGACAAGGAAAAGGAATACGATATCCGCCTGACGGCCATCGAGGACCCGGTGTCCTCCCTGTCGGGCGGTAACCAGCAGAAGGTGGTCGTGGCCCGCGAGATGTCGCGTGACCTGACGCTGCTGGTCGCCAATCAGCCGACGCGCGGCGTCGACGTCGGCTCGATCGAGTTCATTCACCGCAGGATCGTGGACGTGCGTGATCAGGGCTGCGCGGTTCTGCTCATCTCCTCGGAGCTCGATGAGGTCGTCTCGCTCGCGGATCGCATCGCGGTCATGTACCGCGGCCGCGTCGTTGGCATTGTTCCGGCGGACACGGGACGCGACGTCCTCGGCCTCATGATGGCTGGCGTCCCCCTGGACGAGGCCGTGGCGGCTTCCTCGGGATCCGCTGGGGACGCCGGGGTGCCTCGAAAGGAGGAGCAATGAGCGCACGCACGAGTAGCGGGCTGGGCATCGTGCCCAGGGTCTTTGGCTCGCAGTGGTTTGTCTCGGTGTTGGCCGTCCTCATCGCGTTCGTCATCGGCGCGATCCTCATCGCGCTGTCGGGGGCGTCCGTGGCGGACGCCTACTACGCGATGTTCCGCGGCTCCATCGTGGACCCGAACGCGGCGAACGCTGTTCGCATGATCAAGCCGCTGACGGACTCTCTCTTCTATTCGATCCCGCTGATCATCTCGGGCCTGGGCCTGGCGCTCGGATTCCGGGCCGGCCTGTTCAACATCGGCGGCAAGGGCCAGATCATCGTCGGAGCGCTCGCGGCCGTGTGGGTGGGCTTCTCGGTGAACCTGCCGCCGGTCCTGCACACGCTGGTGGCCCTCCTCGTCGCGATCGTCGCGGGCGGCCTCTACGGCGGCATCGCGGGCGTCCTGAAAGCAAAGACGGGCGCGAACGAGGTGATCGTGACGATCATGCTCAACTCGATTGCGACGCTGGGCTTGGGATACACACTCGCGCAGAAGGCCTGGCAGGTGCCCGGAACGAATCAGCCGGTGACTCCCAAGGTCGCGGAGAGTGCGGCCCTTGCGCGGCTCCTGCCCGCCCCCTTCAAGCTGCACGTTGGGTTCCTGGTCGCCCTCGTCGCCCTCGTCGCCTTCTGGTGGCTGATCGAGCGCTCCACCCTGGGATTCCAGATCCGCGCGGTTGGCGCGAACGCGGCCGCCGCCCGAACGGCCGGCATCTCGGTCGAGCGCATCACGGCGATCACGATGGTTCTCTCGGGCGCGTTCCTCGGACTCGCCGGGGCGAACGAGGCCCTGGGCACGATCGGGTACGTCTCGCGTGACGTGGCCGGTTCGATTGGCTTCGACGCGATCACGGTGGCCCTGCTGGGCCGCAACAAGACGTGGGGAACCTTCGGCGCTGGGCTCCTGTTTGGGGCCTTCAAGGCGGGCGGCTACACGATGCAGGCCAAGGGCGTGCCGATCGACATGATCCTCATCCTGCAGTCGGTCATCGTCCTCCTGATCGCCGCACCCGCCCTCGTACGGTGGCTGTTCCGTCTGCCCGATGTCCGCGCGCTCGCGGCGAACACGCGAAAGGGGAACGCTGATGAGCACAAGTGAGTCCGGCGCGGTCACTCAGGTCGAGGCCAAGCGCTCCTGGAAGCTTCCCGGCATCTACGTGGCCGCCTGCGTGCTGCTCGTGGTCTTTCGCGGCCGCTACTCGAGGCGACATGACACTGCGCCTCAACGACAAGTCGCAGTCCTACGCGATCCCCGACATCGTCACCGCGGGTGCGCCCATCGTGTGGGTACTCGCCGCCCTGACGATCGCCATCACCGCTTGGACGGTTGCGGCGACGCTGCGGCGCGCCGCCCAGCCCGCGTGGGCGCGCGTCGGCGGCATGGCTGTCGTCGGGCTGTCCACGATCCTCGGGTTCCTGTTCTACGCGGGCTCCGGGTCCTCGGGCGTCGTCACCCTGACCTCGACCCTGGTGTCCACCGTGGCGATCTCGACGCCCCTCATCTTCGGCTCCCTCTCGGGCGTCATCTCGGAGCGCGTGGGCGTCGTCAATATCGCGATCGAGGGCGACCTCCTGGTCGGCGCGTTCGCGGGTGTCATGGCGGCCTCGTACTTCCAGACCCCCTACGCGGGCCTCGTCGCGGCCCCCCTCGCGGGTGCCCTCCTGGGGTCCCTCCTGGCCCTCTTCTCCGTCAAGTACGGGGTGGATCAGATCATCGTCGGCGTCGTCCTGAACGTCCTGGCGCTGGGCCTGACGACGTTCTTCTACGGGACGATCATGAAGGACGCTCCGGGGAGCCTGAACACCAACCAGTTCTCGCTGTCCGACATCAAGATTCCGGCCTCTCCGAGATCCCGATCGTCGGCCCGGTCTTGTTTAACCAGTCGATCCTCGTGTACCTCATGTACGCGGCCGTCATCGCCCTGGCCTTCTTCCTGTTCCGCTCCCGCTGGGGCCTGCGGCTGAGGGCCTGCGGTGAGCATCCGCGCGCGGCCGACACGGTCGGCATCAACGTGGGGCGCACGCGCACCCTCAACACGATCCTGGGGTCGTCCTTCGCTGGCCTGGGCGGCGCGTTCTTCACGATCGGTTCCGGCCTGGCGTTCACGGACAACATTTCCGCGGGCAACGGCTACATCGCCCTGGCCGCCATGATCCTGGGCAAGTGGAACCCGCTGGGTGCCATGGGTGCGGCCGTCATGTTCGGATTCGCGCAGGCACTGGCGCGCATGCTGCCCAATATCGAGCCCGCGATCCCCGCCGACCTCGTCTCGATGATCCCCTACGTGGTCACGATCGTGGCCGTCGCGGGATTCGTCGGCAAGTCGCGTGCCCCCGCCGCTGAGAACATCCCCTACGCGAAGTGAGAATCCGCATGGATCCAACAGATATTGACTGGGACGACCTGCTGGCCGAGGCCATCGAGGCCATGAAGCACGCCTACTGCCCCTACTCGAACTTCCCCGTGGGCGCCGCGGGCCTGACGGCGGACGGCTGGCTCGTGAGCGGCTGCAACGTCGAAAACGCGGGCTACGGCGTCACCCTGTGCGCCGAGTGCGGCATGGTCTCCGACCTCATCCGCTCCGGCGGCGGCACCCTCGTCGCGGTCGTTGCCGTCAACAGCAACGAGGAGCCGGTGGCCCCGTGCGGGCGTTGCCGCCAGCTCATATACGAGCACGGCGGGCCGTCCTGCCTGGTCCTCATGCCCGACGGCGTCGCGCCTATGACCGAGGTACTGCCCGGTGCGTTTGGACCCCACGACCTGTCGAGCGTCGCCCAGGCGGCCCCGGCCTCGTCGGAAGAGAAAGAAGAACACGATGGCTCTCTTTGATGCCGTTGACATTATTCGCGTCAAGCGAGACGGGGGGAGTGCTGACCCCCGACCAGATCGACTGGACGATCGACGCCTACACGAAGGGCGTCATCAAGGACGAGCAGATGGCCGCCCTGGCGATGGCGATCTTCCTGCGCGGCATGGATCGGGGCGAGATCGCCCGCTGGACGGACGCGATGATCCGCTCGGGCGCGCGCATGGACTTCTCCGGGATCGGCAAGCCGACCGCCGATAAGCACTCCACGGGCGGCGTCGGCGACAAGATCACGCTGCCCCTGGCCCCGCTGGTCGCGTGCTTCGGCGTGGCCGTCCCGCAGCTGTCGGGCCGAGGCCTGGGGCACACGGGCGGCACCCTCGACAAACTCGAGGCGATCCCCGGGTGGCGCGCGCAGCTGAGCAACGACGAGATCATGACCCAGCTGGCTCCGGCTGCGGTGCGGTCATCTGCGCGGCGGGATCGGGCCTGGCGCCCGCGGACAAGAAGCTCTACGCCCTGCGAGACATTACCTCGACCGTGGAGTCTATTGCGCTGATCGCCAGCTCCATCATGAGCAAGAAGATCGCAGAGGGCACGGGAGCCCTCGTCCTGGACGTCAAGGTCGGATCGGGTGCCTTCATGAAGGACCTGGACGCGGCGCGCGAGCTCGCCCGCACGATGGTCGACCTCGGACGTGATGCAGGGGTCGCTACGCGCGCCCTCCTCACCGACATGTCCGTGCCGCTGGGACGCAAGATCGGCAACGCCCTCGAGGTGGAGGAATCCATCGAGGTCCTCGCGGGTGGCGGCCCCTCCGACGTCGTCGAGCTGACGTGCGAGCTCGCGCGCAACATGCTCGACCTCGCGGGGGTGAGCGACGCCGACGTGGAGGCCGCTCTGGCGGACGGGCGCGCGATGGACCGCTGGCGCGCGATGATTCGCGAGCAGGGCGGAGACCCGGACGCGCCGCTGCCGCGCGCCGCGCACACCCATCAGGTCCTCGCCGAGGCTGGGGGAACCGTCGTGGGAATGGACGCCCTGTCCGTGGGCGTGGCCTCGTGGAGGCTGGGCGCTGGCCGCGCCGTCAAGGAGGATCCCGTGCAGGCGGGTGCCGGCGTCGAGATCCACGCCAAGCCTGGTGACACCGTTGCGGCGGGCCAGCCCCTGCTCACGCTCCACACCGACGACGAGTGGCGCATCGAGCGCGCCCTGGAGTCTCTCTCCGGCGCCATCGAGATCGCCGACGGGGTGATCTCCGAGCCGCGTAGCGTCGTCCTGGAGACGGTGTCCTAAAAGCGGGCAGCCGCGAGCGCACAGGGAGGAGGAATCGTGGAACGGCGCGACGAACAGTCGATCGAGGCGGTCAAGCTCTACTACCAGCAGGGCCTGAGCCAGGCCGAGGTCGCCACCCGCATGGGTCTGTCGCGCCCCACGGTCGCCAAACTCCTCGCGCATGGCCGCGAGCGCGGTTTCGTCACCATTGAGATCCACGATCCGCGCGAGGACGCCTCGGAGATCGCCCTGCGGCTGGAGCAGCGCTTCGGCCTGGCCTGCGCTCGCGTCGCCCACGGCCCCGACATGACCGAGGGCGAGGCCATCGAGCAGGTCGGCCGCGTCGGTGCGGATGTGGTGGCTCAGCTCGTACGCGATGGCATGAGCGTCGGCGTCTCCTGGGGGCGCACGATGAGTGCGCTTGCGGCCCACCTGCCCCGCGCCCCTCGCGTGGGCGTGCGCGTCGTCCAGCTCAAGGGCGGGGCGTCCTTCTCTGAGAGGGCGACGCACGATTTTGAGATTATGCGTTCCTTTTGCGAGGCTTTCGGTGCCCAGCCGCGCTACCTGCCGCTGCCCGTGATCTTCCAGGACACCGCGATGCTCTCGATCGTGCGCCGCGACCGGTCGATCGAGCGGATCCTGGAGGAGGGGCGCGGGTGGACGTGGCGGTGTTTACCGTTGGCTCCCTCGGACGTGAGGCCCTCTCACTCAACCTCGGACAGCTCGAGGACGACGAGGTGGAGGCGCTCCTGCAGCGACGCGGTCGGGGACGCGTGTTCACGATTTTTTTACGCGCGAGGGCGACGTCGCCCTGGCGTCGGTCGACCGCAGGACGGTTGGCATTACGCTCGATGAGCTGCGCTCTCGCCCTGTGCGGGTGCTCGTTGCTGGCGGGCGCGTGAAAGCGGAGGCGCTGGACACGGCGCTTCACATGGGGTTGGCCACGCACCTGGTGGTCGACCAGGACCCTGGCCCTGGCGCTGCTGGAACGGCCGCGTGGGGCAACCCCGCGCGGGTGCGTGATCGTACCCCGAGTGGATGAGAACATTTGTCAAGCCACTCGTTGACACATTTTCAATTGCACGGCATAGCCTTGCGACAAGGGTAAAGAAGCCTCGACGGAGCCCCGGGCTCCTCGACACCACAGGAGGACATATGCGCTCGACACCGCACATCAACCCCACCGCCCCCATCGCGCCGACGATCCTCCTGCCCGGAGACCCGCTGCGCGCGAAGTTCATCGCCGAGACCTACCTGGAGGACGCCCAGCAGTTCAACGCCGTGCGCAACATGCTGGGCTACACCGGCACCTACCGCGGCACCCCGGTATCCGTCATGGGATCGGGCATGGGCATCCCCTCGATCTCGCTGTACGCCCACGAGCTGATTCACGAGTTCGGCTGCACGCGCCTCGTGCGTGTGGGCACGTGCGGTGCCCTGCAGCCAGACGTCAACCTGTACGACGTCGTGGTTGCCCAGGCTGCGTGCTCGAACTCGGCGTTCCTCGATCAGTATCAGATCCCCGGCTCCTACGCCCCGATCGGCTCCTTCCGCCTCATCGAGGACGTCGTGCACCGCGCCCGCGAGGCAGACGTGCCGATCCACGTGGGCAACATCCTCTCCTCTGACACGTTCTACAACGCGAACCCGACCTTCAACGAGGCTTGGCAGCGCATGGGCGTGCTCGCGGTCGAGATGGAGTCCGCGGGCCTGTACGCGACCGCCGCTCACGCGGGCGTCGAGGCCGTGGGTATCTTCACGGTCTCGGACTCCCTGGTCACGGGCGAGGCCACCGACGCTCAGGCGCGTCAGACGTCCTTTACCACCATGATGGAGCTGGCCCTGCCCCTGGCCCAGCTGTGATGCGACAAGAAAGTAGTTTTATGAACAAGCGTGACGTGGCCGCGATGATCGACCACACGATCCTCAAGCCCGAGGCCACCCGGGCAGACGTTGCCCGCATCGTCGAGGAGGGTACCGCGGCCGGCACCTTCTCGGTGTGCGTGTCCCCCCTCGATGCTGCCCCTGGATGTTCCCGAGGGCCTGAAGGTCGCCTGTGTGGTCGGCTTCCCGTCGGGCGCGGTCAAGCCCCAGGTCAAGGCCTTCGAGGCCGCACAGGCCGTCGCCGACGGCGCGGACGAGATCGACATGGTCATCAACCTCGAGCTGCTCAAGGACGCGCGCTTTCGTGAGCTCGAGGAGGAGATCGCGGCCGTGCGCCGCGTCGTCCCCGCCCCGCGCATCCTGAAGGTCATCATCGAGTCCGCCGCCCTGACGGACGACGAGATCGTCGCAGCCTGCAAGGCCTCGATGGCGGCGGGCGCGGACTTCGTCAAGACCTCGACGGGTTTCCATCCCGCGGGCGGCGCCTCGACCCACGCGGTCGCGCTCATGCGCGCCACGGTCGGTGACGCCCTGGGAGTCAAGGCCTCGGGCGGTATCCGAGACGCGCAGAGCGCCCTGTCCATGATCGAGGCCGGTGCCTCCCGCTTGGGAGTGTCCGCAACCAACGCCATCCTGGCAGGACTGGAGGACTAAAGACGATGGAGCTGCTCGAGCGCGCCCGCCAGTGGGCGAACCACGACCCGGACCTGCCACGGCCTGCGCCCTGAGCGCCGACATCGAGGCCGCGGAGCGTGGCGACGAGGAGGCGGCGGCCCGCGTGGGGGCTGCCATGAACGGCCCCCCTCCAGTTCGGCACAGCCGGCCTGCGAGGCGTCGTGGGTCCGGGCGAGTCCCGCATGAACCTCGCGGTCGTCATCCGCGCGACCGCCGGCCTGTGCGAGGTCGTCAAGCGCCACGCAACCGGTACGCCCACGCTGGTGGTCGGCTGCGATGCCCGCCACGGGTCCTCCGAGTTCGCCACGGCTGCCTGCCGCGTGGCCTCCGCCGCCGGCGTCCGCGTCCTCGCGCTGCCCCAGGCCAACCCGACCCCGCTGACCTCATTCTCGATGCTCCACTTCGACGCGGACGCGGGCGTCATGGTGACCGCCTCACACAACCCCGCCCCGGACAACGGCTACAAGGTCTACCTGGGTGGCACCGTCGCGCAGGGCGACGGGCGCGGCGTCCAGATCGTCCCGCCCTTCGACGCCGAGATTGCGGCGGCCATCGAGGCTGCGCCGCCCGCGGACGAGGTCCCGATGAACGACGACCTCATCGAGGCCGTGGACCCGCGCGAGGAATACGTGGCCTGCGCGTCCGCCCTGGCCTCGGGCGAGGCCTCCGCTCGCGAGGACCTGCGCATCGTCCTGACCGCTATGCATGGCGTGGGTGCTGCGATCACCTCGCGCGTCCTGGCCGAGGCCGGTTTCACCAACGTCTCCCTCGTGGCGGCGCAGGCCGATCCCGACCCGGACTTCCCGACCGTACCCTTCCCCAACCCCGAGGAGGCCGGTGCCCTTGACATGGCGATCGAGCAGGCGCGCGAGCAGGGGGCCGACCTGATCATTGCGGTCGACCCCGATGCGGACCGCTGCGCGCTCGCGGTGCCCGATCCGGCCTCAGAGACGGGATGGAGCCCGCTCAGCGGAGACCAGATCGGCTCGCTGCTGGGTGAGTTCCTGGCCGCGCGCGGCATGACGGGCTCGCTCGCTAACTCGATCGTGTCCTCGCGTCTGCTCTCGCGTATCGCCCGCGCTCACGGCCTCGAGCACCACACGACGCTCACGGGCTTCAAGTGGATCGCACGCGCCCCCGGGCTTGGGTTCGGCTACGAGGAGGCCATCGGCTTTTGCCCGGATCCGGCCCACGTGCGCGATAAGGACGGTATCGCGACCTCGGTCGTCGCCGCCTCCCTGGCGGCCGTGCTCAAGGCGCAGGGGCGCAGCGTGTGGGACGAGCTGGAGCGCCTGGCGCGACTGCACGGCCTGCACGTGAGCTCGCCGCTGACCTTCCGCGTCGAGGAGATCGAGCAGATCGCCAGCGGTATGGCGCGCCTGCGCGCCCAGCCGCCGAGCGTCCTGGCTGGTTCTCCAGTCGTCGAGGTCTCGGACCTGTCGCAGGGGTACCGCAGCCTGCCGCCCACCGACGGCGTCCTGGTGCTCACCGAGGCCGGAGATCGCGTCATCGCGCGCCCCTCGGGCACGGAGCCCAAGCTCAAGTGCTACCTCGAGGTGATCCTGCCGGTCGCCGAGGGCGAGCCGCTGCCCTGGGGGCAGGCGCGTGAGCGTCTCGACGCAATCAAGGGAGCTTTCGCCGGGATTATCGGCCTGTAGGAGCGAAGAGGGGCTCCGTCGGCGTATTTTCTGCGGGTAAAGCCGTGCGTAAAGAAATAGATAACGCTATACTTGCGTATATGGCAACTCACAGTGAATCGCTGGCGGAGGCCCTCCCCTTCGCCGATCGACCCGTCGAGAAGGCGCCCGGTCACTGGGTCCTCGCGCGCGCCGGAAAGACGGTGCTGCGCCCCGGCGGACTCGCCCTCAGTACGTGGGCCCTCAAGCGTGCCGTGTTGCCCGGTTCGGACGTCGTCGAGTTCGCGCCCGGCCTGGGGGTGACGGCCTCGGCGATCATCGGGGTGGGTCCCGCCTCCTACATCGGCGTGGAGCGCGATCCGAACGCCTCCGCGCGCGTGGACGCCATCGCCTCGGGCGTGGGGCGCTGCGTGAACGCCGACGCCGCGCAGACCGGCCTGCCCGATGAGAGTGCGGACGTCGTCGTCGGCGAAGCCATGCTCTCCATGCAGGGAGAGAAAGCCAAGCGAGCCATCATGAGCGAGGCCGCGCGCATCCTGCGCCCCGGCGGCCGCTACGTCATCCACGAGCTGGCGATGCGCCCCGACACGATCCCGGAAGAACCAGCCACTGAGATCCGCCGCGCCCTCGCCCGCGCCATCAACGTCAACGCCCGGCCTTCTCACGGTCGCCGACTGGAGGCGAGCGCTCGAAGATGTCGGCCTCGTCGTGGAAGAGACCCGCACGGCCCCCATGGCCCTGCTCAAGCCCGGCCGCATGATCGCGGACGAGGGCGTTCGCGGAGCCCTGCGCATCATGCGTAACGTGGCACGGGACAAAGACCTGCGTGAACGCGTCCAGGCGATGGCGCGCACGTTTAAGAAATATGACCGACACCTGTGCGGCGTCGCCATCGTCGCGCGCAAACCCAAGGAGAGCCAATGAGCCTGTCGCCCGAATCGAACACCGAGGTCCCCACGCCCATCATGACGGACCTGCAGGACATCGCCTCGATGATCCAGATCAACGAGGAGGCCACGGTCTCGCGCACCGTCATGCACGCTGAGGGCGTGCGCCTGGTGCTCTTCAGCTTCGACAAGGGTGAGATCCTCAGCGAGCACACCGCCGCGATGCCCGTCATCCTGCACACTCTCGAGGGTGCCCTCGAGATCGAGGCCGACGGCCGCACCGTCGTCCTGAAGCCCGGTGACGTCATCCACTTCGGCACGCGCCTGCCGCACGCCGTGCGCGCGCTCGAGCCCTCGAAGCTGGCCCTGTACATGCTGGATCGCCGCGAGCGCCCCCAGGCCTGAGGCTCCGACACTGTGCGGCGGGCCCCGTCCTCGTGAGGTGATGCACGAGGCCGGGGCCCGTTTGTCGTCTCCCCGCGGGGCGGGCGGGGCTGCGGCACCCCGCGGGGCGTTACTTCAGCGACGCCTTGCCGGCGCCCTTCGCGACCAGGCACAGGCCGGCCTCGACGATGAGCCCAGAGACGACGAAGACGATGGGCACGGAGATGCGCGCATCCATGAGGGTGGTGGCGGCTAGGGCGATGCCGTGGGCGGTGCCCAGGACGCCGCCGCAAAAGAGGATGGGCCAGGCGGCGCGGTGGGCGCGCTCCCATTCCTGCGAGCCGGGTTCGATGCCCGCCAGGCGCAGCCCCAGGGGAGGACGGCACACGCCGGCGCGCGCGGTCAGGCCCGACGCGAACAGGTAGAGGCCACCCGCGATGAGAGCGACGGCGAGGATCAGGAAGGCGGCGATCAGTCCGACGTGCACGGGAACCCCTCGAAAGATAAGCGTTTCACGGCCGTTTCACGAAGGGCCGCGCGCCCATTCTACCCGGCCCCGGCCTCGTCACCGCGAACGTAGCTGCGAGCGGCGGACAAGCGGGTGCGCCCGTGCTGGTCCCGCTCAGAAATAGCAGGCGATCGGGCCGTTGGGACCCGGCACGACGGTGACGGGGGTGTCGAAGATGTCGCTGAGGACCTCGTCGCGCATGATCTCCTCGGGCGTGCCCATGAAGGCGACCTTCCCCGTCCTTGAGTGCGCAGATCTGGGAGGCGTAGCGCGCCGCGAAGTTGATGTCGTGCAGGACGATGACGATCGTGCGCGAAAACTCGCGGGCCGCCCGCTCCAGCATCCGCATCATTTCGACGCTGCGCGCGATGTCCAGGTTGTTGAGGGGCTCGTCCAGCAGGACGTACTCCGTCTCCTGGGCGAGCACCATGGCGACGTAGGCGCGCTGACGCTGGCCGCCCGAGAGCTGGTCCAGGTAGCGACCCTCCAACTCCTCCAGGTCGAGGAAGCCGATGTAGCGGTCGATGATCGCCTCATCTTCCGCGCTCAGGCGCCCCTTCGAGTGCGGGAAGCGCCCGAAACCCACCAGCTGACGCACTGTGAGGCGTGAAATGAAGTGGTTCTCCTGGCGCAGGATCGACAGGGTGCGCGCCAGCTCGGAGGACTTCGTCGTGGCCACGTTGAGGCCGCCGACCTCGATAGTGCCCTCGTCGATGCCGAGGAGGCGCCCGATCATGGTGAGGATCGTGGACTTGCCCGCGCCGTTGGGGCCCACGAGCGCCGTGATGCCGCCCGTGGGGATGTCGAGGGAGACCTCGCCGATGCGCACCGACGGCGAATATTGCTTGACGACGGAATCGATGGAGATCACAGGCGGCCTTTCCGCAAAATAGTGACGATGAACGCGAGCCCGCCGACGAACTCGATGATGATGGAGACGACGCCCTGCGTGTTGAACACGTGATTCATGACGAAGTACGCGCTGGCCAGGATCGCGGCGCCCAGGGCGACGGACATCGCGAAGATGTATCGGTGATCGTGCGTGTCTGAGAACTGGTAGGCCATCGTCGCCACGAAGAATCCGAGGAAGGTCATGGGACCCACGAGCGCGGTCGACGTGGCCATGAGGATCGACACCAGGACGAGAACGAGCACGGACGTGCGGCGGTGGTTCAGGCCCAGGTTGGTGGCCGTCTCGCGGCCGAGCGAAAGCACCGACAGCTGGCGCGTGAGCAACACGAGAGCGATGGCCGCGGCCGCGACGAGGGGAATCGCGATGGGGAAATACTCCTTCTGGGCGTTGGCGATCGACCCGAAGAGGCGCGCGGTGAGCACGTCGAACTCGGAGGGTGTGAGCAGCCTCTGCATGAAGGTGGAGATCGACCCGAGGCCAGCTCCCAGCATGACGCCGATGAGGAGCATGGCGTGCATCGAGGCGCGTTGCGAGGTGAGCAGCCACGAGTAGAGCGCCAGCGTGAGGGCGATCATGAGGGCGAGCTGCCCGACGAAGTTGCCAACCGTCGCCGATGCGCCCAGGCCGGCGACGCCCAGGAAGAAGATCGTGGAGGTATGGATCGCCCGGTACAGGGACTCAAATCCGAGGATCGAGGGCGTGATGATGCGGTTGTTCGCCACCGTCTGGAAGGCGACCGTCGCCATGCCCTGGCACACCGCGACGATTCCGATCGCGACGACCGCGAAGGCGCGCCGGCGGGCGAGCCTCCAAAACACCGGGGTGCCGAACTCGGCCGGATTCTTCCATGTGATGAGGCCGATGCAGGCGAGGAGCGCCACCGCGCACACAACCCCGAAGAGGATCCACCAGCGGCGCCGGGCGGATGGGGACGTGAAGGCGCCGGTGCGCCGGGTGGGGCGCTCCGTGCGCGCGGACGAGGCAGGGGCGGGGGCGGGGAGGCGGCCTCGCGTCGCGCGGAGGAAGTCATGACGCTCACAGGACGGCTCCCTTCCTGGCCTGGCGCAGCACGAGTGCGATGAAGACGAAAGCGCCGAGGACACCCAGGATGACCGACACAGGCATCTCGAAGGGGAGATGATCGTGCGCGCCAGCAGGTCCGTGACCGTCACGAGGGAGATGCCCGCCAGGCACACCCACGGCAGGTTTGTGCGCAGGTTGTCACCCATCGACATGGACACCATGTTCGGGACGATGAGGCCCAGGAAGGGGAGTGATCCGACGACGACGGTGACGACGCCCGTGGCCACGGCCACGAGCCCCGTCGCGATGAGGACCATGCGGTGGTAGTTGACGCCGAGGGAGATCGCGATGTCCTCGCCGAGGGAGACGGCCGTCAGACGGTCCGCCGTGATGAACACGATCGCCACGACAACGGTGACGATCCACAGGACCTCATACTGGCCCTCGTACACCGACGTGAAGGACCCCTGGAACCAGACGGACACGCTCTGCAGGGTGTTCGTCTCGAGCGCCACAAACGTCGAGATCGCGGAGACGACCGCGCCGAGCATCATGCCCATGATCGGCACGAGCAGCGAGGACCGCAGGGAGACGCGGCGCAGCAGCGCGAAAAACACCATCGTGCCCATGAACGCGAAGACGATCGCGCAGGTCATGCGCACCAGGATCGGGGCACCCGGCCACACGATCATGATGACGAGCAGGCCAAGCCCCGCCCACTCGGTCGTGCCCGTCGTGGAGGGCTCGGCGAAGCGGTTCTGGGTGACCAGCTGCATGACGAGCCCGCTCATCGACATCGCGGCACCCGACAGGACGAGCGCGATCGTGCGGGGGACGCGCACGGCCAGGAAGATCTGCCAGCCGTCGTCCTGGGAGAGGATCGAGTACTCGCCGGTCGACAGGGACAGGATGAGGAGCGCAGCCACGGCGAGCGTGGCCAGGGCAAGCGCCAGGGGCCGGCGTTTCGACGAGGCCGGGGCGGCCTCGCGCTTGGGCGCCGCGTCCGCGGGCGGGGCGGTGGTAGGAGAGTGCGTCATAAGAAAACGGGGTGCGGGTGCCGCCCCGGAAGGCGGCACCCGCTGGCGTGTCAGTGGGTCACTTCTTTGCGGCTTCGAAGGCGTCCGCGATGGAGTTGAAGATCTCCGTGTAGGTGATGATGGACTCGTTGGTGTACGTGTCATTGGGCGCGTACACGAGGTGCTTGTTCTGCAGTGCGGCGACGTTCTGTAGGGCTGCGTTGTCGTTGATGACGGTCTCGGCCGGGGTGTTCGAGCCATCCTTGGTGATGGCGGCGTCGCGGTCGAGGACGAAGATCCACGCAGGGTTGGCCTCGGCGATGGCCTCAACGGAGATGTCGTCACCGGTGTGCGAGTCGGTCGAACCCTCGACCTCGAGGGCGGGCTTCAGGCCGAGCAGGTCGAAGACCGGGCCCCACGTGCGGCCCTTGCCGGGGGCAACGTAGCCGATGTTGCCGCCGGAGACGTCAACTGCCATGACGGTCGAGGAGCCGTCGTAGGCCTTCTTCGCGCGCTCGATCGAGGCGTTGAAGTCGTCGACGAGCTTCTTGGCCTCATCCTGCTTGCCGAAGATCTCGCCGAGGTCGGTGACCTCGCGGATAAGCTCCTGGTCAAAGGGCTGGCCCTCGCGCGGCTCCAGGTTGATGAGCAGGACCTCGGGTGCCAGCTCCTTGATCTGCGCGTCGTACTTGGAGAAGCGCTGGCCGGAGATGATGAGGTCGGGTTCGGCGGCGACCAGGGCCTCCAGGTTGGGGTCTCGGTGCATGCCCACGTCGGCGATGTCCTCACCGTTGTACGCGGTGATGGTGGAGGGGATCAGCTTCTTGGGGACAGCGACGAGGGGCACGTCCCACTGCGCCAGCACCTCGAAGGTGCGGTTGTCAAGGGAGGCTGCGCGGGTCACGGGCAGCTTGATCTCCACCGTGCCGTCGTTCGCTTCGATGCTCACGGACGAGGCCTGGGTGGCCTGCGTGGTCTCGCTCGAAGAAGCGGAGGACTGGGAGGACGAAGTGGTGGTGCCGGAAGAGCATGCGGCCAGGCCGAGAGCGGCAACGGCGGCGATGGCGGCCAGGGAGGTGGTCGTACGAGACATCATTTCTCCGTAGAGGTTTTCTGCGTTGGGGCTGAAATAGGAAAAGCTAGGCTTACCTAACTGCCAAAAGCAACCATACAGAAATTTAGGGTCTCGTGCGTGTGAGTGTAAGCATAGTTTCGAGGTGGAGCGGGCAGCATATGACCTGATGAAGCCCGGAAACGATCGTGGCGAGTACGCTGAGGGGCGGTGCTCGCGAGCACCGCCCCTCAGAGAACAGCCCGGCCTGCCGAGCGAGCGAGAGGTCAGTCGACCAGGCCCTTCACGGCCTCGTCGAGTTCGGCGACCCAATCCGCGCCCGACACGTCCGAGGGCATGCGCCAATCCCCGCGCGGGGACAGGGAGCCGCCGGCCATGACCTTCGGGCCGTTGGGCAGCGCGCTGCGCTTGAACTGCTGGCTGAAGAAACGCCACAGGAACAGGCGCTCCCACTTGACGATCTCCTCCAGCGAGTACGCGACCTTGTCCTCCTCGGGGAAGCCGACCGGCCAGGAGCCCACCGAGGCATCCGACCAGGCATTCTCCGCCAGGAACGCGATCTTCGAGGGGCGCGCGCCGCGGCGCAGCACGTAGTAGAGCGTGAAGTCCTGCAGGTTGTAGGGGCCGATCTTGTCCTGCGTGGACTGCATCTTCTCGCCCGGCTTGGCGGGAACCAGCTCGGGGGAGATTTCCGTGTGCAGGATCGACAGGAGGACCTCGCCGACGCGATCATCAAACTGCTTGGAAGCCACGACCCAGCGGATCAGGTGCTGCATGAGGGTCTTGGGCACGCCCGTGTTGACCGCGTAGTGGCTCATCTGGTCGCCCACACCGTACGTGCACCAGCCCAGCGCCAGCTCCGACAGGTCGCCCGTTCCCAGGACAATGCCGCCCAGGTGGTTGGCCAGGCGGAACAGGTAGTCGGTGCGCAGGCCCGCCTGGACGTTCTCAAAGGTCACGTCGTAGGTGGCCTCGCCCTCGCCGTAGGGGTGACCGATGTCGGCCAGCATCTGCGTGGCCGCCGGGCGGATGTCGATCTCCTGGAAGGAGGTGCCCAGGTACTCGCACAGGCGGGTCGCGTTCGTCTTCGTGCGCTCGGAGGTGGCGAAACCGGGCAGCGTGTAGCACAGGATGTCCGTGCGCGGACGGCCCAGCAGGTCCATCGCGCGGGCGGCCACGACCAGCGCGTGCGTCGAATCCAGGCCGCCCGACACGCCGATGACGATCTTCGGGTTCCCGATCGCTCGCAGGCGCTGTACGAGGCCTGCCACCTGAATGTTGTAGGCCTCGTAGCAGTCCTGCTCCAGGCGTGTCGGGTCGTTGGGGACGAAGGGGAAGCGGTTGACGGAGCGCTCCAGGCCCAGGTCGGTGCGCGGCGGGTCGAGCGTGAACTCCACCTCCTGCGGGGCCATGCGCTCGTCGCCCGCGAAGTAACGCTGGGCGTTGTCCGTGAACGAGTTCTGACGCTTGCGCTCCGTGCGCAGTCGCTCCAGGTCTACGTCGGCGATCGTGATGTGCGCGCCCTCCTGGAAGCGTTCGCCAATTGCCAAGCGGTCCCCGGCCTCGTAAATCATGGTTTCGCCATCCCATGCGAGGTCCGTGCTGGACTCGCCCATGCCGGCCGCCGTGTACACGTAGGCCGCGCAGCAGCGTGAGGAGATTGAGCGCACCATGAGCTCGCGATCCGCGCCGCGCCCGACGGTAATCGGGGAGGCGGACAGATTCGCCAGGACGGTCGCGCCCGCGAGCGCCAGCTCTGTGGACGGGGTGACGGGCACCCACATGTCTTCGCAGATTTCGATGCCGATGGTCAGGCCGGGCACGTCGTCGGCGGACAGGAGGACCTGGCCGAAGGGAACCCACACGGGGCCGCCGCTGAATTCTTCGACGCCGCCCCACGGCACTTCGATGCGCTCGCAGGCGCGCGGGGGCATGGTGACGAAGTGGCGCTTCTCGTAGAACTCGCGGTAGTTGGGCAGGTGGGACTTGGGGACGATCGCCAGCACGCGGCCGCGGTGGATGGCGACGGCGCAGTTGTACAGGGCATTGTCTTTGCGCAGGGGTGCGCCGACGATGAGGAGGGGGAGCAGGTCGGCGCTGGCCTCGACGATGGTGGCCAGAGCCTTCTCGACGTTATCGAGCAGCACGTCCTGCAGGAGGAGGTCGTCGATGGCGTAGCCGGAGACGCACAGTTCGGGGAAAACGGCTATCGCGACGCCTCGTGTGTCGAGTTCGCGGGCGGCGTCGATGATCTCGCGCGCGTTCTCGAAGGGGCGGGCGGGGTGCACGGGCAGGGCCACGGCGGCGACGCGCGCAAAACCCTGGTCGTAGAGGGAATGGAAGTTCATAGTTCTCCTTTGGTACTGGGCTTATTCTTGCGTACTCGGCGCGCTCGTGCTCTTTGGTGACGAGGCCGGGGCGGGCGGGCGGCGCAGGGGTGGGTCGAGGACGAAGGCTGTGTCGTCGACGCCGGGGACGAGGCGGTAGAGGGCTGCCGGGCGCCCGGCACCCTCGCGCACTGTGCCTCCCGTCGGCTCAATAAATGATGCTGTTTTTGTTGCCTTGCGGTGAAAGTTGCGCGGGTCGAGCGCTGACCCCCAGATGGCTTCGTAGGTGGTGCGCAGCTGTGTGATCGTGAATTCGGGGCCGCAGAAGGAGGTGGCTAGGGGTGAGTATTCGATCTTGGAGCGGGCGCGCTCTACTCCGTCTGCGAGGATTGTCGCGTGGTCGAAGGCGAGGGGTGAGGTTGGAGCAAGGAGGGCGTCAACGGGATGCCAGAGGGCTCCTGCAGCGTCGCCGCCCGAGCGGGTTGGTGAGAACGAGGGGGCGAGGAGGAGGTAGGCGATGGAGAGAACGGGCCCGCGCGGGTCGCGGCCTTCCGGTCCGTAGGAACGCAGCTGTTCGAGGTGGCCCGGAGGGATGATGCCGGTTTCCTCTTCGAGTTCGCGCGCTGCCGCTTCCTCGGTCTGCTCACTTTCGCGCAGAAAGCCGCCGGGGAGCGCCAAGTGGTCCTTGAAAGGCTCAATTCCGCGCCGCACGACGAGAGCGTGGAGTGTGTGTTCGATGACCGTCAGGGCGACGATGTCGACCGCGACGGGGATGGTGAGGGGAGAAGTCATGGTGTCAGCATAACTTATTTATGTCGAGTTGACATTAAATGCTGGAGCGAGTTATCGTCATCCTGACATAAACAAGTGGGAAACCACCCAACCAAGGAGTCATCATGGGAACCCTCCACCACCACCCCTTCCTCATCCGCTACCAGGGAGGCACCGGCGATCACGTCGTCCAGATCCGCGCCGGACGCACCGTCCGATCGGGTGTCGGCCAGTCCTTCTGGCTGCGAGCCGGACGCTGCGCGCTCGCGGAGGTCCCCACCGCCAACCGCGCCCACAGCTTCCTCGTCCAGACGACCACCGCCGACCAGCAGAACATCAACGCGCAGATTTCGATCACCTACCACATCGAAGACGCCGAAGCTGCCGCCGTGCACTACGACTTCGGCCTGTACCCGCGCGAAGCGGGAGCGGACGCTCAGGGGCTGTGGCAGATCGACGAAACCGTCACCCGCATCGCGTTCTCAGCCCTGGCCTCGGCGATCGGAGAGATGACGCTCACCGATGCATTGAGCGGCTCCCTCGAAAAAGTCGGTCGCGTGCTCGCCCAGGCCTTTGAGACTGACGATCAGCTGCGGGCCACCGGCGTCGCGGTCGTTGATACCCGCCTGATGAGCCTGCGCCCGGACGAGGGGGTTGAATCCTCCCTGCGTACCCCTCTCCTCGAACAACTCCAGGCCGAGGCCGACCGGGCTCTTTACGAGCGCCGGGCGCTCGCGGTCGAACGCGAGTCCCAGATCTCCGAAAACGAGATGCAGTCCAAGCTTGACCTGGCCCGTAAGCGTGCCGATTTGGTCGATCAGGAAGGTCACAACGCCAGGCGTGAAGCCGAAGAGAAGGCTGCAGCAGACGCGATTGAGGTCGAAGCGGAAGCGCGCCGTATCGCCGAAAAAGCCAAGGCCTACGAGATTGACTGGAACACTGCTGGCCGTGCCAGGATCGCGAACGATGCCGCATATATCCAGGCCCTCGCGGCAGCCGGGCCCGAAGTGGCCCGCGCCCTCGCCCTCAAGGAAATGGCGAAGAACATGCCGTCCTTCGGGAACATCACCATCACCGCCGACGTGCTCAGCGACCTCGTGGCGGCCTTCACCGGCTCCGCTAAGGCGGGTCAGTAGTCATGCGCCGCCGTGCCGTCATCGTCCGACGCCCCACCGAGTTCGATGAGCTCATGGACCGCTACTCTACGCGCGGTCAGGTCGAATTCGTCCTGAAGAGCCGCGGGCGCACCCTCGAGTCCGTTGAGCGTGCGCACGAGTCTCACGTGGCAGCCCTGGCTCGCGTGCGTGCCGGGATGCCGGACGGGGTGGGCGAGCGCCGACGTCGAGCGCGACTCCCTGTCGCGCTTCCTCTTCGCCCCCGAGGACGTCATCGTCGTCGTGGGACCCGACGGTCTGGTCGCCAACGTCGCCAAGTATGCGGGCGACCAGACCGTGGTCGGCATCAACTCCGTCCCTCAGTCGAACGCCGGCGTGCTCGTGCGCTGCACTCCCGACCAGGGGGTCGCGGCCCTCGGTCGTATCGACGCGGGCACCGACCTGAGGGTGGACCAGCTGACGATGGTGCGGGCAACCGCCGACGACTCGCGCACGCTCACCGCCCTCAACGAAGTGTTCATCGGGCATCCGAGCCACCAGAGCGCCCGCTACGAGCTGGCCCTTGGGGCCGCCGTCGAGCGGCAGTCCTCCTCGGGCGTTGTTGTCTCGACCGGGACCGGGGCGACCGGGTGGGGCGCATCCCTCAAACGCGGCCGCCACATGGGGGACCTGCCCGCGCCGACTTCGCGCTGCCTCGCGTGGTTCGTGCGCGAGGCGTGGCCCTCGCCCTTCACCGGCGTCGAGTACACCGAGGGCATCCTGGATGAGGGCGAAGACCTCGGCCTCGTCGTTGCCTCCGAATCCCTCGTGTTGTTCGGCGATGGCATGGAGTCCGACCGCCTGACCCTCACCTGGGGCCAAAGAGTGCGGATTTCGCGCGCCCCGCGCACCCTGTCCCTCGTCGACCCCGCCGGCCTGGGGGGAGGGCTGATCCTGCGGGTTGGTGTGTCACGGCTTCTGGATAGGAAACAAAAAGGCGGATAGGTGACGAACACGTGGATAGGTTACGAACATGCGGATAGGAAAATAAGCTATCCGGACGCGCACAACCTATCCGTATGCGCACAACCTATCCGCGTGAGTGAATGTCCATGCCCCGCAACACCTAGGCGGGAACGATACCCCGCGCGCGCAACTCGGCCATAACCTGGTCGAACGTGCGGGCGACCGGTTCTCGGATAATAAGGTCGGCATGCGCGTCTGCCGAGGTCGGGGTGGCGTTCATGAGCACCAGGTGGTCCCCCGAGAAGTAGTTGATGAGGCTCGCCGCCGGGTAGACCACGAGGGACGTGCCGGCCACGATCAGCGTGGACGCCCGCGCGATGGCAGACACAGCGGCCTCGATGACACCCTGGTCGAGGGACTCGCCGTACATGACGATGTCTGGGCGCATCTGCCCTCCGCACGACGGGCACGTGGGCACGGGATCACCGTCAACCGTGACAGCATCGCCCAGCGCCGCGACGGTCCCACAGCGCGTGCATACGAGGCGTTCCCAGTTGCCGTGCAGCTCCCACACGGCGCGCGATCCGGCCCGCTGGTGCAGGCCGTCGATATTCTGCGTGATGACCGCGTCCAGGCGATCCGCGGCCTCCAGAGATGCCAGGGCCCTGTGCGCGCCGTTGGGTTCTACGGGACGGTACACCTCGTGGAACCACTCCCAGTAGGCCTGCGGATGCCGCTCAAAAAAGTCGATGCTCAGCACCGTCTCCAGGGGAATCTCGCGCTCCTGAAAGTAGAAGCCGTTCGCTCCGCGAAAATCGGGGATCCCCGACTCGGTGGACACGCCCGCGCCGCCGAAAAACACGGTCGACGGTGAGTCAGCGATCCATTCTGTCAGGGTAGAAACGTCGTCGTTCATGAGGGCCTCCTCGCTCGCGCTACTCTCTCAGGATACGCCCGAGGCCGGGGCCCCACGTGGGAACCCCGGCCTCGTCGTAGCCTGAGAATCAGACGAAGGTCAGCGCCTGGCGGGCGATCGCCAGCCCCCGGCGAGAGCCTGTGCGCGTCGAAAACGCAGTCTGGCGCTCAACGTGACGGTTTGCCCGGGCTGGGAGCGCTTGCGCGTGCTGGGGGTTGCTTGTGTGCCCGTGGGTTTTCAAGGCACCGGGCCCGGCCGTGGGGCAGGGCTGTGTGCCCGTGCGCGGCGCGGCCAGGCCCTGCGGTCTCTCCGGCACCTTCCGCACCGGTGGGGCCTTCTCGGCTGATGTTGCTCGGCGCGTTGCCCTGATACCCAGCTATGGCTACCGACCAGCAATTTCGCACGTAATTCCACTATGACTCATTCAAACATCGAATTTGCATCGGCGGAATTGCAACGTTTTTCGGCTGTCTCGAAAATGACCGCGATAAATTACGTGCGAGATTTGGCTGGCGGTGGTGTCGGTGCTGCCCGCGTCCGCCGCGGCCTGGCTCTGCGGAGTCCGCATTTTGTCTTGTGTTCTCGTGCGCTGCACCCGAACCGTAGGCATTGCGCCCCTTCTGATCGGGTGCAGCGTGCCGTAACAGGTGTAGCGCCTCATCGTGGTGCGTGTGGACGACATGGGGGCGCATAATGGCTTGTTGCTAAGTGGTGTTACACCATTTAGCGGGGTATTACACCAGCTCGGAAGTGGTGTAATGCTCCCTAAATGGTGCAGCGTTCTCCGGCTGTGCACTGGATTGTTGTCGCCGATAAGGTGGTGGGCGTCGTCGGCGTAGTGTCAGCCCGCCAACCACTATGTGGGGGCAGGTATCCGAGTGATTGCTTGTTATGGTTCGGTGGCAATGGGAGTTTTGCAGCATTAGAGGCTGGCTGGCGGTGCGGCGCCGGCATATCGTGGTTCTAATGACGCCATTTCCCTCGTTTGGTGACGGTGAAATCACGGTTTGAGGCGGTAGGGTGCTCAAAGTGCAGACCACCTCGGCGAAGAACGCTGAAAACGGGCTGTTGCGGGCGAGGTGGTCTGCGTTTTGGGCGCAACAGTGTCTGGCGCGGTGTGCTGCTCGCACGCCAACCCCTGAACATGCACGGTAACCCGTTGATACGCACGTAAACCCCTAGATGTGCACCTGGGCGGGGCCGCCCGGGCGCAGGTCATCGGGCCCGCGTGCGAGTTAAAGGGCCCACGTACACGTCATCGGGTTAACGGGCTCTTCCGAGTTGAGTGTGGGTGACCGGGTGTTGGTCGGGGGTTGCGGGTAGAGGTCGAGGTCCTTTGATGATGAGCGGACTTCTACCCCCGCTGTCGTCAAGGACCTCGACAATGTCTCACCCTACCTGCTGCTGCTCTGTGTCGCTTGATCGTTGTGATCGGTGTGATCTGCTCGTCGACTTGGAGGGCTTCCATCTGATGAGTGCGGTTCGCACCCCAGATGCTCTGGTGCTCGATGTTGAGTCGTGCAACCAGCTGGCGGGGTGCCCAGATTGTGGGGTGATCGCTCAAGGTCATGGGCGTGTGGTGGTGGAGGTGATCGACGCGCCCTGGGCCGGGGTCCCGGTGCGGATCCGGTGGCATAAGCGACGCTGGATATGCCGCGAACATACCTGCCAGATCACGACTTTCGCTGAGCAGAACCACTCGGTGTGTGCTCCCAGGGCGCGTCTGGGTGTTCGGGCGATCCGCTGGGCGATCCGACAGTTGCGCTTCGAGGGAGCCACTATCTCGGGGCTGGCCCGCCAGTTAGGAACCACGTGGAATACCGTGTGGTCCCATATCAAGCCGTGTCTGCAAGCCGCATCTGATGACCCCGCCCGTTTCTCAGGGGTGCGGGTGCTGGGGGTTGACGAGCACGTGTGGCACCACCAGGACCGACGCCGACGAGGCCCACGTGACCTCACCGGCATCGTCGACCTGACGCGAGGGGGAGGATCATCCCACGGCCCGCTTGTTGGATCTGGTCCCGGGAAGGTCTGGCACCGTGTACAAGAACTGGCTGGCCGAGCGCGGCGAAGACTTTCGCTCCGGTATCCAGATCGCGACGCTGGATCCCTTCCAGGGATATAAGAACGCCATTGATGACCAGCTCCAAGACGCCACCAGCGTGCTCGATGCCTTTCACATCGTCAAGCTCGCCGGTGACGCTCTCGATGAGGTGCGTCGTCGCGTCCAGCAAGACACGACCGGTCACCGCGGGCGCAAGGGTGATCCTCTCTATCAGATCCGCAATCTTTTGCGCGCCTCGCGTGATCGGCTCACGAAGCGTCAACAAGAACGACTCCGTGAGGCCTTCACGGCAGATGAGGCGCATATCAGTGTGGAAGTCGCCTACCACTGCGCCCAGCAAGTGCGCGACGTCTTCCATCAAGCCACACCCGCCCAAGGCCGACGCCTGGCCGCTCATCTCATCCAGCGCCTACCAACGTGTCCCATCCCCGAAATCGCCCGACTGGGTCGAACCCTACGCAAATGGAAGGACGCCTTCTGGCCTACTTCGATACAGGAGGAGCCAGCAACGGCCCCACCGAAGCCATCAACGGAATCATCGAACTAGGAAGACGCACCGCCAGAGGCTACCGCAACCCCACCAACTACCAACTCCGAATGCTCCTCATCGCAGGAGGCCTAGATGCCTCCAACCACACTCAACTCTGAAGAGCCGGTTAACGTGCGGATGAGAGGGCCCAAGAAAAATTGACAGGCTCGATGAAGTCCTACCGTGACGGATCATGGGGCAACCACACGCACGGCACAATGCAGTATTCACAGGAAGGAGGCAAACACGACCAACTAAAATACCGACTTTCCCGTACCACAAAGCCGAAAAGTCGCGCTACCGGTAAGACGTAGTGTCCTATAACCCGAAATAAAAGCACCAGCTTCGCCAACCTCGTCGATGTAAGCGATGAGCATGTTTCTCCTCACTGAGAGACGCAAAAACCCACGGCGCAACGTGTGCGCTCGTGGGCCCGCGGATTGGCACTCTGCGAGGACTTGCTCGCCGTTACCACTGTTGATTGTAGTCGGCGTGTGGGTGGGAAGTCAATGCACCTGGTGGATACGCCCGAGGCCGGGGCCCCACGTGGGAACCCCGGCCTCGTCGTGGCCTGAGAATCAGGCGAAGGTCAGCGCCTGGCGAGCGATCGCCAGCTCCTCGTTGGTCGGGTAGACGACGAGGGTCACGGCCGAGTCGGGAGCGGACACGATGCGCGGTTCCTTGATGCGGCCCTTGTTGGCCTCGACGTCGATCTTGACGCCGAAGGGGGCGAGGGCCTCGGCCAGCTCGCGGCGCACGTCGTCGTCGTTCTCGCCGATGCCGGCGGTGAAGGTGATGACGTCCAGGCCGCCGAGCTCAGCGGCGTAGGAACCCACGTACTTGAGCAGGCGGTTGATGTACACGTCCATGGCGGTACGGGCGCGCTTGGAGGCCTCGGGGTCGGAGGTGTTGTTGATGACCTCCCACACGGAGCGCATGTCGGACTCGCCCGTCATGCCCTTCATGCCGGACTTCTTGTTGAAGAGGGTGTCGACCTCGTCGACGCTCATGCCGGCGACGCGCTGCAGGTGGAACACGACGGCGGGGTCGATGTCGCCGGTGCGGGTGCCCATCATGAGGCCCTCGAGGGGGGGTCAGGCCCATGGAGGTGTCGATCGGCTTGCCGTTCTTGACGGCGGAAGCGGAAGCGCCGTTGCCCAGGTGCAGGACGATCTGCTTGAGGTCGTCGCGGCCAAGCATCTTGGAGATTTCCTGGGAGACGAACTGGTGGGAGGTACCGTGGGCGCCGTAGCGGCGCACCGAGTACTTCTCGGCGGTCTCGGTCTCGAGGGCGTACAGGGCGGCCTTGTCGGGCAGCTGCTGGAAGAACGCGGTGTCGAAGACGGCGACGTGGGGGACGTCGGGCATGAGCTCGCGCGCCACGTCAATGCCCTTGAGGTGGGCGGGGTTGTGCAGAGGAGCCAGCGGGCACAGCTCTTCGATCAGGTTACGGACCTCGTCGGTGATGAGGGCCGGGCCGTCGAAGTAGCGGCCGCCCTGAACGACGCGGTGGCCGACCGCGAGGATGTGGGCCTCGGCCAGGGACGGGCCCTCCGTGTCGAAGAGGCGCAGGACCTCACGCATGCCGACGGTGTGGTCGGGAACCGGGAGCTCTTCCTTGGTGACGGCGTCGCCATGCTCATGCTTGATGAGACCGGTGGTGTCGCCAATGCGCTCGACGATGCCCTTGGCGATGGCGTCGCCGGTTTCGGGGTCGACGAGCTGGTACTTGATGGAGGAGGAGCCGGAGTTAATGACGAGGACGGAGGACGAGGTCACGTGTTCGCCTTTCGTGTTGTGGGGTTGGGATAAAAGAACGAGGCCGGGGCCCGTTTACGTTCAATGGTAACCGGACCCCGGGACCTCGGTCCCGTTCAGCCCTGGGCCTGGACGGCGGTCAGGGCGACGGTGTTGACGATGTCTTCGACGAGGGCGCCGCGCGACAGGTCGTTGACGGGCTTGTTGAGGCCCTGCAGGACGGGGCCGACGGCGAGCGCGCCGGAGGAGCGCTGGACCGCCTTGTAGCCGATGTTTCCGGCTTCCAGCGAGGGGAAGACGAAGACGGTGGCCTTGCCGGCGACCTCGGATCCGGGCAGCTTCTTGGAGGCGACGGCCTCGTCGACGGCTGCGTCGAACTGGATGGGGCCTTCGATGGCCAGCTCGGGGGCCTTCTCGCGGGCGAGGCGGGTGGCCTCGACGACGACGTCGACGTCCGGGCCGGACCCGGAGGTGCCGGTGGAGTAGGAGAGCATGGCGACGCGCGGGGTGACGCCGAACTGGGCGGCGGTGCGCGCGGAGGTCACGGCGATGTCGGCCAGCTGCTCGGCGGTGGGGTTGGGGTTGACGGCGCAGTCGCCGAAGGCCCACACGCGGTCCTTCATCGCCATGAGGAAGATGGAGGAGACGACGGAGACGCCGGGGGCGGTCTTGATGATCTGGAAGGAGGGGACGATCGTGTGCGCGGTCGTGTGGGCAGCGCCCGAGACCATGCCGTCGGCGTCGCCCATGTGGACCATCATGGTGCCGAAGTAGGACACGTCGGTGACCTTCTCGCGGGCCTGCTCGAGGGTGACGCCCTTCTTGGCGCGCAGGCGCGCGAACTCCTCGGCGTAGCGCTCGAGGTAGGCGGGGTCGTTCACGGAGACGACCTGGGCGGCGCTCAGGTCGAGGCCGAGCTCGCCGGCGCGCTTGGCGACGTAGTCGGCCTCGCCCACGAAGGTGATGTCGGCGATGCCGGCGGCGAGGACCTGGGCGGCAGCCTGCAGGACGCGGTCGTCGTCGGGCTCGGGCAGGACGATACGCTTGCGGTCGGCGCGGGCGCGCTCGATGAGATCGGCCTGGAAGGCGAGCGGGGTGACGGCGGTGGGGGCCTCGGTGGCGCGCAGGGTGGCGGCGGCATCGTCGCCCAGCGGCAGGGTCAGGACGGGGATGTCGGCCTCGAGCGCGGGGGCACCACCGGTCAGGACAACAGCGACGACGGAGGCGGCAGCGGCCTGGGCTCGCAGGCGGGCGGCGGCGATCTCTTCGGTGAGCAGCTCGGCGCTGGCACCCTCTGCGTCGAAGGCGAGGACGACGCCGGCTCGGGTGGAGGCGGCGAGGGACAGGTTCCAGGCCACGTCGTCGAAGGCGCGGTTCGAGGCCTCACGGGCGGGGACGATGAGCGCGTCGTCGCCGGCGGCGCGGACGGCTTCGACCGCGGCGGGCAGGGCGGACGCGGGACGGAGGGCGGCGTCGGTGGCCGTCGTGCCGGCCAGGGCGTCGACGGTGGTGACGCCGAGAACGTGGGCCAGCTCTTCAGTAGCGAGGGCGGCTGCCTCCGACGATCCGGGGGCGACGACGATGAAGCGGGACACTCGAATGCTCCTTTGATGCGAGAAATATGTTGCGGGTCTCAGGGACCTTTGGACCAATACTAAACCCGCATGCCCTCTGATTCCTATTCCTTTGCCTCCCTTTGCGTGGACGAGGCCGGGGTCGGGGTGGCGGCGTGGGTGCGGACGATCGTATGGTCGCGCGCGGACGTGCGATAGGGTAGGGGCGTGAATGTTGAGGAGAGTACCGTGCGCGCCCGACTGGGTGGCTGGCTCGGCGGCGCCCTCAGCGCGGGCGGTGTACTCGGTGTGATTGCGCTGGCCGTGACCGATCACCGCCACCGCGCGGTCATGTTGATGGTCGCCGTCCTCGTTGGAATGGCAGCGCTGCGCCTGTGGACGCCGGGACGTCCCTGGTTTGCGTCGCGAGCGCGCCTCATGGATGTTGCTGTGTACGTGATCCTCGCCGCGATCATTTGGTGGTTTGCCCCGTACGTGTCGACGCTCGCAGTGCGTTAAATCCGCGGAAAATGGCCGTTGGGCGGGGGCAATGCCCTCGCTACCGCGCTTTCTTCATCACGTGAGTTTTGCCGCATCTATCCCGAATCCTGGCCACCGCTTCAAGATTTCGTAAAGTTCGGGCATGCTATGCGTGACCCATCATCCCTATTATCAAGGTGAAACACATGCGCGACTTTCCTGCGTAAATCCGGAATCCTCCTGTGGGTGATCGCTGCGATCATCCTCGCGACCGTCCTCGGATCCGTCCGTATTGGCGGCGACCACCTGGTTCCTGTCGAGATCGGCCGTATTTTTGCGACCTTCTCGGCGGTCTTCAGCCAGTTCCTGTCCTTCTCGATCCCGCTGATCATCATCGGCCTCGTGACCCCCGCTATTGCGGACCTGGGCCGAGGTGCGGGCAAGTGGCTGGGCATTACGACGGCGATTGCTTACGCGTCGACGCTGTTCTCGGGTTTCCTCACCTACCTGGTGTGTGCCTCGCTCTTCCCGCGCATCCTCGCCTCCACTCAGCTGGGCGATGTGGCCGAGCCGGGCAGTGCCCTGGAGTCCTACTTCACGATCGAGATGCCCGCGCCGCTGCAGGTGATGACGGCGCTGCTCCTGTCCTTCGTGGTGGGCCTGGGCCTGTCGATGGTCCCGCGCGGCGTGCTGCGTAAGGGATTCATCGAGTTCCGCGCCATCATTACCCGCCTCATCGAGACGATCATTATTCCGCTGCTGCCGCTGCACATCTTCGGCATCTTCCTGAACCTGACCTACACGGGCGAGGCTGCGTCGGTTATTCGTACGTTGCTGCGCGTCGTCGTCGTGGTCCTGGTCCTCGAGGTCGTCATTCTGCTGACACAGTTCTGCTTCGCCGGCGTTGTCGCGCGTCGCAACCCCTTCAAGGTCCTCCTGACGATGATGCCTGCCTACCTGACGGCTTTGGGCACCTCCTCGTCCGCGGCCACCATCCCGGTGACCCTGCGTCAGACCAAGAAGAACGGCGTGTCCGACGCGGTCGCGTCCTTCACGATTCCGCTGTGCGCGACGATCCACCTGGCTGGCTCGACCTCGAAGATCTTCTCCTTCGCGTTCGCGATCGTCCTGACTCAGGGCCTGACCGTGAGCTCCCTGCAGTGGGTGGGCTTCATCTTCATGCTGGGCATTACGATGGTCGCCGCCCCCGGCGTCCCCGGCGGCGCCATTATGGCCGCCACCGGCCTACTCAGCTCCATGCTGGGCTTCAACGACGCTCAGGTTGCGCTCATGATCGCCACCTACATCGCCCTGGACTCCTTCGGTACCGCCACCAACGTGACGGGCGACGGCGCGATCGCTCTCATCGTGGACCGCATGGCCCACGGCTCGATCGGCAACGAGGGTGACCCGGAGAACGCTCGCGAGCTGGCGTTTGACGGTATGGCCTACCTGGATCGCGTCTCCGTCGAGGGCGTTGTCACCCCCGAGGAGCTGGCAGAGTCTGCCGCTCGTAACAGCAGCGAAACTGTCGCCTAGCTTCTAGTGACTGCGTGAGCGCGCGCCCGCCGAAAACGGTGGGCGCGCGCTTGTCGTTTCCTCGGTAAATGGGAGTTAAGCCCTAGTGGTGGAGGCGTGGGTCACGTAGAATGGGTAAAGATAGGCACACTGGGCCGCGCGGCCCGCTCCGTCAACGAAAGATGGCAGAAAAATGAGCACAGTTCGTATCGGTGTCCTCACGTCGGGCGGTGACGCCCAGGGAATGAACGCGGCTGTTCGAGCCGTCGTGCGTACGGCGCTGGCGCGTGGCGCGCAGCCCTATGCGATCTACGAAGGCTGGCAGGGTGCCTGCGTGGGTGGCGATTCCATCAAGAAGATGGAGTGGTCGGACGTGTCCTCGATCCTGGCCGAAGGCGGCACGGTGATCGGCACGGCTCGCAGCGCCGACTTCCGCACGTACGAGGGGCGCCACCGCGCGGCCGCGAACCTGCTTGAGCATGGCATCGATCACCTCGTCGTGATCGGTGGCGACGGCTCCCTGTCGGGCACGAACGAGTTCCGCGGCGAGTGGGCCCAGCACGTCGCCGAGCTGGCTGCCGAGGGCGTGATCTCGCCCGAGACCGCCGCCGCCCACCCTGCCCTCATCATCGTCGGTCTCGTCGGCTCGATCGATAACGACCTGGTGGGTACGGACATGACGATCGGTGCGGACACCGCGCTGCACCGCATCCTGGATGCCATCGACCAGCTGACCAGTACGGCTGCCTCGCACCAGCGCACCTTCGTCGTCGAGGTCATGGGCCGCCACTGCGGCTACCTGCCCCTCATGGCGGCCGTCGCGGGCGGTGCCGACTACGTGTTCACGCCGGAAGATCCGGCGGGCCCGGGCTGGCAGGACGATCTGGCGGAGCACCTGCGCCTCGGTCGCGAGGCAGGCCGCCGCGAGTCCATCGTCCTGGTGGCTGAGGGCGCGCACGACCGCGACGGCAACGAGCTGTCGACCCAGCTGATCGCCGATACGATCCAGGAGCGCACGGGCGAGGATGCGCGCGTGACGATCCTGGGCCACGTGCAGCGCGGCGGCACTCCCTCGGCCTACGACCGCTGGATGTCGACGCTGCTGGGCTACGCGGCAGTCCAGCAGATCCTGGCGTCCACGGCCGAGGATGAGCCCGTCATCCTGGGCGTGCGCCGCAACCGCATCACGCGCGTCCCTCTCATGAAGGCCGTGCATGACACGCGCGCGGTCAAGGACCTCATCGCGGCCGGTGACTACGCGGCGGCCCAGGCCTCGCGCGGCTCGTCCTTCTCCTCGATGGTGGGTATCAACCAGATCCTGTCCACGCCTCCGCAGCTCACCCCTGAGCCGACGGGCGAGTCCAAGCGGGTCGCGATCCTGCACGCGGGCGGCCTGGCCCCCGGCATGAACACGGCGGCCCGCGTGGCCGTGCGCCTGGGCATCGCGCGCGGGTGGACGATGCTCGGCGTGGAGGGCTCGTGGAGCGGCCTGGCGGATGATCGCGTGCGCGAACTGAGCTGGTCCGACGTGGAAGGCTGGGCCTTCAAGGGTGGCGCCGAGCTCGGCACGAAGCGCGACATTCCGCCGGTCGAGCAGTTCTACGCGCTGGGACGCGCCATCGAACGCAACGAGATCGACGCGCTCCTCGTCATCGGTGGTATGAACGCCTACCTGGGCGTCCACTCGATTACCTCGGAGAAGGACCGCTATCCGGCATTCCAGATCCCGATCCTGCTCATCCCCGCCTCCATCGACAACAACCTGCCTGGCTGCGAACTCGCGATCGGTACGGACACGGCGATCAACAACGCGACGTGGGCAATCGACCGTATCAAGGAGAGCGCGGCCGCCTCCCAAGCGCTGCTTCATCGCCGAGACGATGGGCCGCCGCTGCGGCTACCTGACTCTCATGAGCGCACTGTCCAGCGGCGCGGAGTACATGTACATCAACGAGGAGTCCCCCCTCCCTCGAGCAGATCGCCGCGGACGCTGAACGGATGGTCGCCTCCTTCAAGTCCGGCCGACGCCTGTTCCTCACGCTGCTCAACGAGTCGGCCTCCCAGTACTACGACCGCGAGTTCCTGGCCGACGTGTTCAACGCGGAGTCCGAGGGGATCTACGACGTGCGGCACCAGGCCCTCGGCCACATGCAGCAGGGCGGCTCGCCCTCGCCGTACGACCGCCTGCTCGCCACGCGCCTCGTGGCGCGCGCCTTCGAGCAGCTGGTGGACCAGTTTGAGCGCGGCGACCGCGGCGCCTACTACATCGGTCAGGTCGGCGCCGCGATGGAGGCGCGTCCGGTGAAGAACATGTTCGACGACCTCGACCTGGTGAATCGTCGTCCCTTCCACCAGTGGTGGCTCGACCTCTTGCCCGTCCAGCGCATCGTGTCGCTGCAGAACCCGGGCATCGAGGCCACGCCCATCCCCATCGACGATCCGATCGCCTGACCCCGTCGAATTCGCGCCGCGTCCGAGGCCGTGGTTCCGTGAGCGCTCGCGGGCCACGGCCTCGTCATTTCAGGAGAGTGAAGCGGGGGTGACCAGGGGCCAAGTCCCCGCTAAACTAGAGTGCGAACCTATCTCTACTGTCAGGAGACCCCATGAGTGATATCCCCGTGATCGACCCGACGATGACCCCCGCGTGGGACACGCTCGACCAGCTGGCCGACAACTTTGAACCCGATCTGCGCAAGCTTTTCGCGGATGACCCCAACCGCACCCAGACTTTCACGTTCGACGCTGCCGACCTGCATGTCGACCTGTCGAAGAACCTCGTGTGCCCCACGCTGGTGGGCCACCTCCTCGCCCTCGCTGAGCAGACCGGTGTCCTGGAGCTGCGCGACCGCATGTTCGCGGGCGAGCACATTAACGTCACCGAGGACCGCGCCGTCCTGCACACCGCGCTGCGCCGCCCCGCGACCGACTCCCTGACGGTCGACGGCCAGGACGCGATCGCTGACGTGCACGAGGTGCTGGAGAAGGTCTACGCCTTCGCCCGCCGCGTCCGCTCCGGCGAGTGGGTCGGCATCACGGGCAAGCCTGTCAAGACCGTCGTCAACGTCGGCATCGGCGGCTCCGACCTGGGCCCCGTCATGGCGTACGAGGCCCTCAAGCCCTACGTGCAGGAGGGCCTGGAGTGCCGCTTCATCTCCAACATTGACCCCACTGACGCGGGCGAGACCACGAAGGACCTGGACCCCGAGACGACTCTCGTGATCGTGGCCTCCAAGACCTTCACGACGCTTGAGACCATCACGAACGCGAAGGTCGTGCGCGCCTGGCTGCTGGACGGCCTGCGTGAGCGCGGCATCGTCACCGACGAGGCCTCCGAGAAGGAAGCGATCGCCAAGCACTTCGTCGCCGTGTCCACCGCCCTGGACAAGGTCGCCGAGTTCGGCATCGACCCCGCCAACGCCTTCGGCTTCTGGAGCTGGGTGGGTGGCCGCTACTCCGTGGATTCCGCTGTCGGTACCTCCCTGGCCGTCGCGATTGGCCCCGAGGGCTTCGCTGACTTCCTCGCCGGCTTTAACGCGATGGACCGTCACTTCGTCGAGACTGCGCCCGAGAAGAACGTGCCCCTGCTGATGGGCCTGCTCAACGTGTGGTACTCGAACTTCCTGGGCGCCGACACGCACGCCGTCCTGCCCTACTCCCAGTACCTGCACCGCTTCCCCGCGTACCTGCAGCAGCTGACCATGGAGTCCAACGGCAAGTCCGTGCGCCGCGACGGCAGCCCCGTCACCTACGAGACCGGCGAGGTCTTCTGGGGCGAGCCCGGCACCAACGGCCAGCACGCCTTCTACCAGCTGATCCACCAGGGCACCCGCATGGTCCCCGCCGACTTCATCGCGTTTGCGAACCCGACGTGGGCGCTGGGCGATGGTGACGCCGACATGCACGAGCTGTTCCTGTCGAACTTCTTCGCCCAGACCAAGGCCCTGGCCTTCGGCAAGACCAGCGAGGAGGTGCGCGCCGAGGGCACGCCCGAGGCCATCGTCTCGGCCCGCGTGTTCACCGGCAACCGTCCCACGACGTCGATCATGGCTCCGGCCTTGACTCCTTCGGTCCTGGGTCAGCTGATCGCACTGTACGAGCACATCACCTTCGTCGAGGGTGCCGTGTGGGGCATTGACTCCTTCGACCAGTGGGGCGTCGAGCTGGGCAAGGTGCTGGCCAAGCAGATCCTCCCCGCCATCGAGGGCTCGTCCGAGGCCCTGGACGCGCAGGATCAGTCGACCCGCGCTCTCATCGAGTACTACCGCGCGAATCGCACGAAGTAATCGCTTCTGATCATCGGGGGTCGCGCCGCGAGGCGCGACCCCCGATTTAATTTGTGGGGGACAGCGGTGGGAGCGTGAGCTCCCGCCGCCTCGCTGTTTGTGGGGCGAAGTGTCGCCTAGTGCTCGATGTGCTCGTGGCTCGCGTGCTCGGGGCATTCGAGCTGGAACGTGGAGTGCGCGATGGGGAAGTGGTGGCACGCGCATTCGCCGAGTTCGTGGATGATGCGGTCGCGCGTGGGGCCGTCGGCCTCGTGTGTGACGGTCACGTGTGCGGTGACGGTCACGAGGTGCGAGGACACGGCGGCCACGTGCAGGTCGTGCACGCCCAGCACGCCGTCGACGCCCATCATGTGCGCGCGCAGCTTGGCCACGTCCACGTTGGCGGGTGCCTGCTCCATGAGGATCGCAACGGAGCGGCGCAGGAGGGTGAGCGCTCGCGGTGCCATGAGCACTGCAATAAGGAGCGAGGCGATCGCGTCGGCGCGCGTCCACCCGAAGGCCCACTCGGCGCCGGCCGCGACGATGACCGCGAGGGATCCGAGCGCGTCGTTCGCGACCTCCAGGAACGCGGCACGCATGTTGAGGTTCGCCTCGCGCCCGCCCACGAGGATCGCCAACGACACGACGTTCGCGAGCAGGCCGATGACGCCGACGAGGAGCATGGGGCCGGCCTCGACCTCGGGCGGGGAATACCAGGCGCCACGCGCCCTCCCATGCGACCATGACGCAGATGATCGAGGAGCATGCCGGCCTGCAGGGCGGCGGCCAGAACCTCGGAGCGCGCCCACCCCCACGTGTGCTTCTCGTCGCGCGGGCGCCGCATGAGGCGTGCAGCGATCAGCGCGATAACGAGGCCGGAGGCGTCCACGACCATGTGCCCCGCGTCCGCCGCCAGCGACAGGGACCCGGACCAGAAAGGCACCGCCCAGCTCGGCGATGACGACCGCGCCCGTCACCGCGAGCGCCCACCCCAGGCGCGCTGCGGACGCCGACGAATGGGAGTGATCGTGCGAGTGCGCGCCGTGCCCGTCGTCCGGGGAGTGCGCGTGATCGTGGGAGTGGGCCACGGCCTCGTCGACGTGGGACGAGGCGGGGGCCGATTCTCGTGCGGAACCGGCGCCGGGGGAGGGGCTGGGACGGTTGTCGGACATGCTCCTACTGTACGTTCGAAATGGGCTCTGCGTGGAGACCCCACCCTTCAATATGTTGCAGATCACTGCTTGGGTGGGTTGTCCTGGGACTGGGTGCCCGGGTCTGAGTGTGACGGACGACGTATCCTAGGAGACAGAGCGCGGGGAACACCGCGACTGAAGGGCACACGCCCACAGGAACTGTAAAGGAGCGCCACATCATGGCAGAACCTCGTATCGTCACCGTCACTGGCGCAGCCGGCAACATCGGCTACGCCCTCCTGTTCCGCATCGCTTCCGGCCAGCTGTTCGGCCCGGACGTGCCCGTCAAGCTGAATCTGCTCGAGATTCCCCAGGCCGTCAAGGCCGCCGAGGGCACCGCGATGGAACTCGACGACTGTGCGTTCCCGACCCTGGCCGGCGTTGAGATCTTCGACGACGTGAACCGTGCGTTCCAGGGCACCAACGTCGCGTACCTGGTGGGTGCCATGCCGCGCCGTAAGGGCATGGAGCGCGCCGACCTGCTCGAGGCCAACGCGGGCATCTTCGGCCCCCAGGGCAAGGCCATCAACGACGGCGCCGCCGACGACGTGCGTGTCCTCGTCGTGGGCAACCCCGCGAACACCAACGCCACCATCGCCCAGAACGCTGCGCCGGACGTCCCCGCGTCGCGCTTCACCGCGATGATGCGCCTCGACCATAACCGTGCGATCGCTCAGCTCGCCCACAAGACCGGCGCCGCGAACGCCGACATCAAGGACGTTGTCGTGTGGGGTAACCACTCGGCCGACCAGTACCCGGACGTCTCCTTCGCGAAGGTTGCTGGCAAGCCCGCGACCGAGCTCGTGGACGAAGAGTGGCTGTCCAGCTACTACCGTCGACCGTCGCCAAGCGTGGTGCCGCCATCATCGAGGCGCGCGGCGCTTCCTCGGCCGCCTCCGCTGCGAACGCCGCGATCGACCACATGTACTCGTGGATCCACGGCACCCCCGAGGGTGAGTGGGTGACCGCCGGTGTCATGTCCGACGGCACGCACTACGGCGTCCCCGCCGGCCTGAACTTCGGCTTCCCCGTCACCTCCGACGGTGGCGAGTGGCAGGTCGTCGACGGCCTGGAGATCTCCGACGCGACCCGCGCCGGAATCGACCACAACATCAAGGCCCTCCAGGAAGAGTACGACGCCGTCAAGGCGCTCGGCTTCATCAAGTGAGGCTACCGCCCTCGTGGCGGTTGGTGGGAAGGGTGCGCGCCCGGCTGTTTGGCCGGGCGCGCACCCGCGTGTGTACGGGGTTGTGGCGTGATGGCGGGGTTGTATGTGCGATTGTGGTCTGATGCCCGCCACGCTTTGGTGAGCGGCCCAGGGCCTAGTCAAGGCATTCGAACTGCAAGAGGTGCGCGTGAAACGCGCGTGAAACTGGCGGGGTCTTGGGTGTGGATGCGCAGGTACTCGTCATGCTGCGCAAGTTTGAATGCGCGGATGCGTAATGTCCTGCACCAGTTAGGGAGGCATTGCACTAGATAGGGAGGCGTTGCACTGCGTACTACCCGGTGCAATGTTGCGCTAAGTGTTGCAACGCTACTGAGCAACAAGCCTGCGCGCGGAAACATCTGCTCTATAGGAGCCTGCCAATTTTTCTGGCTCTTCAGAGTTGGGTGTGGGTGGAGGCGTCTAGGCCTCCTGCGATGAGGAGCATTCGGAGTTGGTAGTTGGTGGGGTTGGGGTAGCCTCTGGCGGTGCGTCTTCCTCGTTCGATATTGTCCGTTGATGGCTTCGGTGGGGTGCGTTGCTGGCTCCGCCTGTGTCGAAGTAGGCGTCGAGTGCGTCCTTCCATTTGCGTAGGGTCCGGCCCAGTCGGGCGATTTCGGGGATGGGACAGGCTGGTAGGCGCTGGATGAGATGAGCGGCCAGGCGTCGGCCTTGGGCGGGTGTGGCTTGATGGAAGACGTCGCGCACTTGCTGGGCGCAGTGGTAGGCGACTTCCACACTGATATGCGCCTCATCTGCCGTGAAGGCCTCACGGAGTCGTTCTTGTTGACGCTTCGTGAGCCGATCACGCGAGGCGCGCAAAAGATTGCGGATCTGATAGAGAGGATCACCCTTGCGCCCGCGGTGACCGGTCGTGTCTTGCTGGACGCGACGACGCACCTCATCGAGAGCGTCACCGGCGAGCTTGACGATGTGAAAGGCATCGAGCACGCTGGTGGCGTCTTGGAGCTGGTCATCAATGGCGTTCTTATATCCCTGGAAGGGATCCAGCGTCGCGATCTGGATACCGGAGCGAAAGTCTTCGCCGCGCTCGGCCAGCCAGTTCTTGTACACGGTGCCAGACCTTCCCGGGACCAGATCCAACAAGCGGGCCGTGGGATGATCCTCCCCTCGCGTCAGGTCGACGATGCCGGTGAGGTCACGTGGGCCTCGTCGGCGTCGGTCCTGGTGGTGCCACACGTGCTCGTCAACCCCCAGCACCCGCACCCCTGAGAAACGGGCGGGGTCATCAGATGCGGCTTGCAGACACGGCTTGATATGGGACCACACGGTATTCCACGTGGTTCCTAACTGGCGGGCCAGCCCCGAGATAGTGGCTCCCTCGAAGCGCAACTGTCGGATCGCCCAGCGGATCGCCCGAACACCCAGACGCGCCCTGGGAGCACACACCGAGTGGTTCTGCTTGATGAAAGTTACGATCTGGTAGGTGTGTTCGCGGCATATCCAGCGTCGTATTGTGCCATCGGATACGCGCCGGGACCCCGGCCCAAGGCGCGTCGATCACCTCCACCATCACACGCCCGTGACTTTGAGCGATTCAGCGCACAACCGGGGCAGGCAGCACAGCGATCACAGGACTCTATGTCGAGCACCAGAGCATCTGGGGTGCGAACCACGCTCATCGCCCTCCAAACCGACGAGCAGATCACACCGATCACAACGATCAAGCGACACACAGCAGCAGGTAGGGTGAGACACCGCCCGAGGTCCTGGAAGATCGCGGGGATAGAAGTCCGCTCATCACCTGGGACCTCGACCTCTACCCGCAACCCCCAACCAACACCCGGTCACCCACACCCAACTCGGAAAAGCCACATTTCTGCAGGGTTGACAAACGGAGAAAGTGTGAGTATATGTATAAACATGCCTACGAAGAATATTTACGTCTCAGAAGCGGATATGGAACTATTTGAACGAGCTGCGCAGCATGCGGAAGTGTTTCAGCGGCTGTCGTCCAAGCGCTTCGGGAATATTTGACCAACCGACATAACACTGAAAAAGGTTACGGAAGAATAGAACTAGCGCTCTACGAAAACGGTTCGCGGAGGAAGGTGATGTTTTACGGCCGAGAGATAGTCCGTGTTGAACGCCCTGTGGATGGTGGTGTCCAAATTTATACAATTTACGAAACAGTAAAAGGGCAGCTCGCTGTTGCAACAAAAATCCGCAGGCTTTTACCTGATGAGGTTAAAGGGAACTACCGAATCTGGGATCATCCTGAGACCTGGTCGCGAGAGTTCTGGTTAATAGGTGACAAAACGCTAGAGGTATATCCAGATATTGCACAGCTGGAGTTGGTGGATGCGTACTTGGCTGAGCAATGTAAATCCGTGCTTTCAGCAAAACCCTACGAGGTATTGGATATTTAACATGCAAGGAATTGAAAATGGCGGCCCCTACTTATGGTGGACTCAGTGACAAAGAGATATAAACTTCCAAGTGGATATGAAGTTGAAGCGCTCGGTAGCATTTCCCTCGAACTTTGAAAGGAGAAATGTTGGGTCTATTTGGGCCAAATGGGGGCGGGGAAGACCACGCTTGTGAGCATCATTACTGGCCTTATCTCAGCTGATTCAGGATCGGTGAAGTGGGGTGATATAGAAAGAAATAGAAGGTTCGGCTATGCGTCACAAATAGGAGGGCTTTAGTATGGACTTACGTGCCGTGAAGAAATGGAATTCCAGGCACGCTGTTATGGGCAGTCAAAGCGTGCTGCTCGGGCGAGTGTCGAACGAGTATCTGAAATACTAGGTTGTTCATATCTACTTGATTGGCAGGTAGGTCGATTTTCGGGTGGGTAACGGCGGATTGTAGAAATTGGACTTGCTTTAGTGGGAAGTCCGGCTGTAATCATTCTGGATGAGCCGACCCTAGGATTGGATCCTGCCGTCCGAATTTCACTGTGGCAAGCGATTCAAAGTGCGAGAGATTCGACAATGTCTGCATTTCTTATTACAACTCACTATATAGAATAGGTGGCGGACTATCTTTCCGCGGTCAAGATTTTGGACCATGGGAGAGAAGTCGCATCAGGTAATCCTTCCGCACTTGAAGGGAACTTCAGGCTCTTGCTCATCATTGGTGGGGACCATGGTGGCTCTTTTGCTCTGGGTTCACTGCTTCGTATCGTAGCAGCGTGTCCAGGGGAAATGGCTCGGTGTTGCTCTTCGAATCAGCTTTGGTGTCAAGCGAATGCTCATGCGGTTTCTTGGCGTCGCAGTTCTGCAGCGCGGAGTGTGGCAGCAGTGCCCGATGGGTGGTGCTGTGGGCCCACGAGGTGGAGAGTTAACCCGCCTGGTGGCAGTGCTGGCAGGGGGCCCAGGCTGCCACTTAAGGGGTTAACGTGCGCATTGAGGGGTTAAGGGTGCCAGCGATCGGGTCGGCTTGCCACCCGTCGGGCTGGTGGCTGTAATGCGGCTCCCGCGTGGGTGTGCATCCTCAGGAATATCGGGGAGGCGCGGGCTGCGGGCGTGAAACGCGCGTGAAACTGGTGACGCTAGCACCGTCACCCCGTGAAACGCGCGTGAAACCGCCATGGCCTCCGCCCGACGACCACCCCGCCCGCAACGACACAACCCCACCCAGCAACGACACAACCCCACCCCACAACCCCGTGGCATCCCCCGCAAACCCCTGCCCCGGCCTCGTTCGGGGGTGTGAACCTAGTTAGACTGGAATGCATGACTGAAAACGCGCAGCTTGTTGTGACCCTGTCCTGCCCGGACCGCCCCGGCATCGTGCATGCCGTGACCGGCGTGATCGGCGGCGCCGGCGGCAACGTCATCCAGTCCCAGCAGTTTGGCGACCCCGACACGGGCACCTTCTTCATGCGCGTCGAGGTGGACTCCCCGGAAGGTCGTGCGCCCATCGATGAGGGCCTGGCCGTCGTCGCTGAAGAATTCGACGCCACCTATCGTGTCGATGACCTGGGCCGCAAGCTGCGCACTATCATCATGGTCTCGCGCGAAGGCCACTGCCTGACCGACCTCCTGTACCGCCAGCAGACGCAGGGCTTGCCCATCGACGTGATCGCGGTCGTCGGCAACCACCCGGACCTGGCGCCCGTCGCCCAGTTCTACGGCGTCCCCTTCCTTAACATCCCAGTCACGAAGGACACGAAGGCCCAGGCGGAGCGCCAGCTCCTCGACCTGATCGCCTCCGAAAAGGTTGAGCTCGTCGTCCTGGCGCGCTACATGCAGATCCTCTCCGACGAGGTCTGTCGCGCCATGCAGGGCCGCGTCATCAACATCCACCACTCCTTCCTTCCCTCCTTCAAGGGCGCGCGCCCCTACGCGCAGGCCCACGATCGCGGCGTCAAGCTGATCGGCGCGACCGCTCACTACGTGACCGCCGACCTCGACGAGGGCCCGATCATCGAGCAGGACGTCACCCGCGTCTCCCACGCCGACTCTACGCCGGACATGGTGGCCCTCGGCCAGGATGTGGAGCGCCGCGTCCTCGCGCAGGCGGTCCGCTTCCACGCGGAGCGTCGCGTCCTCATGAACGGCAACCGAACGGTCGTCTTCTCGCGCTGAGGCTCGCTCAAAGGGGCGTCCACGAGGCCGGGGCGGACGGCGAACTTGCCCATCACGCGGGGTTCGTACTGAGCGACCTCGCTGGGGAGCGGGGGCGCGGGCCCACGAGGGACATGTCGCCACGCAGGACGTTGAACAGCTGGGGCAGCTCGTCGATCGACGTCTTGCGCAGGAAGGCTCCGATGCGCGTAATGCGCGGATCGTTGGCCATTTTGAACATGATCGAATTTCCGGCCGAGGAGTGGGCCTCGTTCGCCTCCATGGGGGAGGCCTTGAGCTCTTCGGCGTCCACGCGCATGGTACGGAACTTAAACATGGTAAAAGGCCTGCCGTTGAGACCGACGCGTTCCTGAGTGAAGAAAGCGGGGCCGCCGTCGTTCAGCGCACCATCGCGGCGGCGATGATCCACAGTGGAGTCAGCAGGATAATGCCGCAAAGAGCCGCGAAAATGTCGCACATGCGCTTGATGGCGTTGTCGGCGGAGGCGGCAAGATCCGACGCGTGCTCGAATGCGAGAGCCGTGGATGCGGCTCGTGCGGTGGACTTCGTCAAGGTTGTCATCTGTGCATCTTCCTTCTACTTCATCAAACTCAAATGCTGCATATCGGTTAGAGGCGGAAAATCCGATCTGGACTGGGATGTGTACTATGTAAATACCCTGGCGCAACTCAGTTACCGTTAGGTATTAACCCTAGTCTATCCATATGGTTAGCTTAGTTGCTAACCAAAGGGCTAAGTTTAAGCAAAAAACGCTGTGATTCGTACACCTGACGAGTTATGCGCGTCAGATCTGAACGATGCGTGACCAGCTGGTAGCGTGCTGGCACCTTGGCAGAATGCGCGGAAAACGGCCGAGCGATAGACTGGTAGGCGTGTCGTGACTGGCGAACAGGTGGGCCACCACCGGGGAGCGACGCGTCGGCATCGATAGCCGCCCGCCTGGGCTAGAGGCCACTGCCAACCATCATCGGATGATCAATAGGAGAACCCCATGGATTCCCTCAATGACATGACACTTGCGCAGCTGGATCCCTGAGATTCAGGCCGTTCTGGACGCCGAGCTTGGTCGTCAGCGTGGCACTCTCGAGATGATCGCCTCGGAGAACTTCGTGCCGCGCGCCGTTCTTGAGGCGCAGGGCTCGGTCCTCACCAACAAGTACGCCGAGGGCTACCCGGGCCGCCGCTACTACGGTGGCTGCGAGTTCGTGGACGTCGCAGAGTCTCTCGCCATCGAACGCGCGAAGCAGGTTTTCGGCGGTGACTACGTGAACGTTCAGCCCCACGCCGGCGCGCAGGCCAACGCCGCTGCGCTCATGGCCATGGCGAACGTCGGCGACCCGATCCTCGGCCTGTCGCTGGCCCACGGCGGTCACCTGACCCACGGCATGCGCCTGAACTTCTCGGGCAAGAACTACAAGGCCGTCGCCTACGAGGTTGACCGCGAGACCATGCGCATCGAGCCTGAGAAGGTTCGTGAGGCTGCCCTTGCGGAGCGTCCGCGCGTCATCATCGCCGGCTGGTCCGCTTACCCGCGTCACCTTGACTTCCAGGCCTTCCGAGACATCGCGGACGAGGTCAGGTGCCGCCCTCTGGGTGGACATGGCTCACTTTGCGGGCCTCGTGGCCGCGGGCCTGCACCCGAACCCCGTCCCCTTCGCCGACGTTGTAACGACGACGGTCCACAAGACCCTGGGTGGTCCTCGTTCCGGCATGATCCTGTCCTCGCGCGGCGAGCAGTGGGGCAAGAAGCTCAACACTGCCGTGTTCCCCGGTCAGCAGGGCGGCCCCCTCATGCACGCGATTGCCGCGAAGGCCATCGCCATGAAGGTCGCGCAGACTGACGAATTCAAGGACCGCCAGCGCCGTACCCTCGAGGGCGCGCAGATTCTCGCCGAGCGACTGGGCGCTGATGACGCAAAGAAGGCTGGCATCAAGCTGGTCACGGGTGGCACCGACGTGCACCTCGTCCTCGTTGACCTGGTCGACTCCGAGCTCAACGGTCAGCAGGCCGAGGACCTGCTGCACGAGGTCGGCATTACCGTCAACCGTAACGCCGTCCCCTTCGACCCGCGTCCGCCGGCCGTCACCTCGGGCCTGCGTATCGGCACCCCCGCCCTCGCGACTCGCGGCTTCGACGCCGAGGACTTTGCCGAGGTCGCCGACATCATCGGCACGACCCTGTCCCAGGGTGCGTCCGGCGGCAATGTTGAGGTGGACGCCCTGCGCGCTCGCGTCAAGAAGCTGACGGACAAGCACCCGCTGTACGCCGGGCTCTGATCGTGAGGGCTCCCTGGGAGGGCCCCGCGAGGGTCCTGGATGGAAAGGCGACCGCTGCCGCCATTAAGGCGGAACTGAAGGAGCGCGTCGATCGTCTGCGCGAGGCCGGGGTCGTCCCGGGCCTCGGCACGATCCTCGTCGGCGAGGACCCCGGGTCCGTTGCCTACGTCGCAGGCAAGCACCGCGATTGCGCGCAGATCGGTGCCGAGTCGATCCGCGTGGACCTGCCCGCCGACGCGACGCAGGAGCAGGTGGAGGCTGCGATTGATCAGCTCAACGCAGACCCTGCTTGCACGGGCTACATCGTGCAGCTGCCCCTGCCGCGCGGAATCGATACGAACGCCGTCCTGGAGCGTATCGACCCTGCGAAGGACGCCGACGGCCTGCATCCGATGAACCTCGGACGCCTCGTGCTGCGTGGATCGGGTCCCATCGATTCGCCGCTGCCGTGCACGCCGCGCGCGGTCATCGAGCTCATGGAACGCCATGGGATCGACCTGGCCGGAAAGAACGTGTGCGTCATCGGTCGTGGCGTGACCGTGGGGCGCTCGATCGGCCTGCTGCTCATGCGCAAGGAAGTGAACGCGACGGTCGACGTGTGCCACACGGGCACGACCGACCTGGCCGATCACGTGCGCCGTGCGGACGTCATCGTGGCGGCCGCGGGATCCGCTGGGATCATCACTCGCGACATGGTGGCCCCCGGCGCCATCGTCCTCGACGTCGGCGTGAGCCGCGTGCAGGGCGAGGACGGCAAGGCTCGTCTGATGGGCGACGTTGCGGACGGCGTGGATGAGGTGGCCAGCTGGCTCAGTCCCAATCCCGGCGGCGTTGGGCCGATGACCCGGGCGCTCCTCGTGACGAACGTCGTCGAGGCGGCCGAACGTCAAGCGGGAATCAACGCGAACTGACAGGCGCGCGTGGCCTCGGCACATGTGGAGGTCGCGCGAACGTTGTGGAGGCGCGGTGAGGATATCCATTCCTCGCCGCGCCTCCTCGTTCATCTAGACTGAAGAAAACTCTCGTTAAGGAGAAAACGATGACTCTGACGGTGACCACCGTGAACCTGAACGGCATCCGCGCCGCCCACAAGCGTGGCTTCCTCGACTGGCTGGAGGGGTCCGACACGGATGTGCTGCTCATGCAGGAGGTGCGCGCGCCCGAGGAGATTTCCCGCGAGATTATGGGCGAGGCCTGGGACAGCGTGTGGGTTCCCTGCCGTATCAAGGGCCGCGCGGGCGTGGGCGTAGCCGTGCGACGTGGGCGAGCGGTCCTCGAAGGCGAGCCCCGTCTGGTTCTCGACGACGCCGAGACGGACGTGGATTCGGGTCGCTGGCTCGAGGCCATCGTGCGTCCCGAGGGCGGCGAGACTCCCGTGCGCGTGGTTTCCGCCTACTTCCACTCGGGTGAGAAGGACACTCCCAAGCAGGAAGCCAAGATGGTGCACCTGCCGCGCATCGGTGCGCGCATGGCCGAGCTGCTCGCCGAGGAGGCCGCCGGGGGTATCTCCTCGCTCGTGTGCGGCGACTTCAACGTCGTGCGCAGCGAGGCCGACATTAAGAACTGGAAGCCGAACCACAACAAGCGTGCCGGCGTCCTTGACGAAGAGATCGCTTTCCTCAACCAGTGGGTGGAGGAAGGGTGGCGCGACACCGTGCGCGACCTGGCTGGCGACGTGCAGGGCCCCTACTCGTGGTGGTCGTGGCGAGGCCAGGCCTTCGTGAACAACGCGGGTTGGCGCATCGACTATCAGTACGCGACGCCCGCCCTGGGTGAGCGTGCGTGTTCCTTCGAGATCGGCCGCGCCGACGAGTACGCGGAGCGCTTCTCGGATCATGCGCCGGTCTCCGTGACCTACGAGATCTGACGTTCCATCGACGAGGCCGTGGCCTGGGAGTACTGCCCGGCCACGGCCTCGTGTGTACGCGGTGTGCTTGCCATCCGTGGCGTACCGGTAATCGCCGCAGTCGCCTGTCCCAAAATTTCGCATGCGATTCGATTTGGTGAAGGTTCAACAAAGTCTGAAAACGTTGCAATTCCGCGGCTGTGAATTCATGGTTTGAAATAGGTGTGAGGGAATTGCAGGCGACATTGGTGGGGCCTGGCTGCCGTGCTCGTCGATGAGGGGGCTGTCTCCGGGGTCAGTGCACATCCGGATAGGTAACGAACATCTGGATAGGTAACGAACATCCGGATAGCTTAATAACCTATCCGGATGTGCATAACCTATCCGCGTGCGCGCAACCTATCCGGATAGTGCCCCGAAGATGGGGCTGTGGGTCCTGGCGGTGCTTGCAGGTGATGGTGCGGCTTGGGCTGGATACTCGCAGTAACGAGAGCTGCCGGTGTGGAGGGCGCCGGAGGGGACCGGAAGGGCCTGGCTGCGGTGCCCGTGGGCGGTGGCGGGGCCTGGCCGGGCTTCGAGGCGACGCGCCGAGCGAAGCTCGCAGCGCGGACGGCTCGCGGGCGGGCCGCCGCCCACGGCGCAGCCAGGCCCCACGGCCGGGCCATTCGGCACCCGGAACGGCAGCGCGCGATAAGCGGGCAGACAGGGATCCTGCCGTGCGGAAAGTGGGCGCGAAAAGAGCGGGCGACAGTCTGGCAGAGGCTCAGTGACCGAACGCGTCGAAATCGAATAAGGCCATCGAGGAGTAGATGCCCGAGGGGTCGATACGATCCAGGCGGAAGCCGGGGACGATCCAGGACGCCTCGACGGTTGCGCCGATGTCGAGCGCCATGTCCAGGGCGATGTCGTCGACGTCCTGAGCCAGCGTTACGTGAGGGTGATAGGGAAAGCGCGTCTCGTGGTCGAGGGGGCCGGAGCGGATCTCCTCGGCGAGGTCTGTGCAGTCGGAGGCACCCTCGGCCAGCGTCATGAAAGCAACGTTGGAGATGGGGCGGAAGGAATCGGTGCCAGACAGGGTGACGCGGAAAGGAGAGTGCCTTGAGGCAATGGAGCGCAGGTGGTCGATGACTTCGGCGCGCGCTTCGCGTGCGACGGGCGTGGGCGGCATCAGCGTGATGTGCGCGGGGATGCGTGATCCTGCCAGGTCTCCCAGGCGCAGGCGCAGGTCGGTGAGCTGCGTGACCCACGGTTCGGGAATCGCGACGACGACGCCGAGCCAGTCCTGGCCGGGGAGTCGTTGGGGGGAGGAACATGGGGCCTGCCTGTGTCGCGGTTGTGGTGGCTCCACTGTACCGGGTGTCGGGGCGCGCGCGACGAGGCCGTAGCGCTTGAAAGGTGTGAGGGCGTTCACGTAGCCTTGAGGAAGTGAGACCAAGGAGGATCTTGTGACTGATCTCGTGTGGGCCGATGCCGCTACCCCCGATGAAGGGGACGCGCAGGCCGCAGACCTGTTCCGTGACGCGTTTGGCTACGAGCCTCGGGGTGTGTGGAGTGCGCCCGGACGCGTCAATATCATCGGCGAGCACGTGGACTACAACGGTGGCCCGTGCGTTCCGATCGCTCTGCTGCACCGCGCGTACGTGGCGCTGTCGCCTCGTGAGGATCGGACGATTCGCCTGATTTCTCCGCAGACCCGCGAGGCGATCGACGTCCTCGATCTCGACGTGATCGGCCCGAAGGGCACCCCCGGCGAGGTGACGAACCATTGGACCGCGTATCTCGCGGGCGTCGCGTGGGCCCTCGAGCAGGCTGGATACGGGCCCCTGCCCGGTTTTGACGCGGCCCTGTGGTCGTGCGTGCCCCTGGGGGGTGGCCTCTCTTCGAGCGCCGCGCTCGAGTGCGCGACCGCGGTGGCCCTCGACGAGGTGTGCGACCTCGGTCTGGCGGGCACGATCGAGGCCCCCAACGACGAGGGGCGCAAGATGCTCGTGGATGCCGCGCGCGCCGCGGAAAATCAGGTGGCGGGTGCGAACACGGGCGGCCTGGACCAGACGGCGTCCCTGCGCTGCCGCGAGGGCCATGCGCTGGCCCTCGACTGCCGTGACATGTCGACGCGCCAGGTTCCCTTCGACCTGAGTGCGGTCGGCCTGGAGCTTCTCGTTATCGACACGCGTGCCAAACATTCGCTGGCGGACGGCCAGTACGGGTCGCGCCGCGCGGACTGCGAGGAGTCGGCGCGCATCCTGGGTGTGGGCCAGCTCGTGGACGTTGAAGACCTGGACGAGGCCACGGCCGCGCTGGGCAGCGAGCGCCTGGCCGCCCGCACGCGCCACGTCGTCTCCGAAATCGCGCGGACGCGCGCTTTTATCGAGCTTCTTGACGAGGGGCCGCTGGAAGGCACGCGCCTGGCGGTCGCGGGCGCTCTCCTGAACGATTCGCACGACTCGCTGCGTGACGACTACGAGGTCTCCTGCGAGGAACTGGACGTGGCCGTGGAGGCTGCTCGCGGCGCGGGCGCGCATGGCGCACGTATGACGGGCGGCGGCTTCGGCGGCAGCGCGATCGCGCTCGTCGACGCGCATAGTGTGGAGGGTGTGGCGCAAGCCGTCGCGGCCGCCTACGCGGAGCGAGGCTGGAAGCCTCCCCACTTCATCCGATCCCTCCCGGGAGCTCCCGCCGGACGCCTGGACTGAGCGATCTGAGACAAACCGAAGGGCCGGTGCTTCAGCATTTGAAAGCACCGGCCCCGGCCTCGTTACACTGAAGACCAGCAGACACGAGGGAAGGGCATTCCGATGGGGATCAGCAAACGAGCATGGCAGGTAGCGGGCGCAGCAGCCGGCGGCGCGAGCCTCTTTGGCGGCGGCCTGGCGATCGGACGCCTCCTGCGGCTGGATTCCCAACGCGGCGATTACCGCAAGGCGTGGGAGAACCACAACCTGGCGACCCTGGACCGCCTGCGTCAGCTCGACGAGCATCCCGAGGGTGAGCGTCCCTACCTGATCGTCTCCCTCGGCGACTCCTCCGTGCAGGGCGTGGGTGCCTCGCGCATCACCGAGTCCTACCCGGCCCGCCTCGCCTCCTCGATCGCCGCGCAGATGGGCCGCGAGGTCCTCCTGCTCAACCTGTCCCTGTCGGGAGCCACCATCGAATCCGTGGAGCTTACTCAGATCCCGCAGATGCGCGGCCTGGGCCTCCTGGATGGGCCCTACAGCCCCGACCTGGTCACGCTGACCATCGGAGGAAACGACGTCATGACCGAGGATATGGCCCCCGGTCAGTTCGAGGAACGCCTGCGTCGCGTCCTCGCCGCCCTGCCCGGCAGCACCCTCGTCTCCACGATCCCTTCCTTCGGAATCATGCCCCAGGAAAGTCGCGCGCAGGACATGTCCGACCGCATCGCGGCCGCCGTTGCCGACAGCGACGCACACGTGGTCGACCTGCGTTCCCTGACGCAGGAATACTCCTTGCCGACCTACACGTTCGCCTACCACGCTGCGGACTTCTTCCACCCGAATTCGGCGGCATACACCAAGTGGGCGCAGCTCTTCGCCGACACGTGGGCGACGTCTCGACGTGAGGCAGCCCCCGTCGTCGAGGACGCCCCCCAGTGGGACATGCTCTCGGCGCGGGTGGCACAATCGGAGTATGACGACTGACGGACCGTGGCTCGTCGTCGGGTTAGGTAACCCCGGCGCGCAGTATGCCTCCACCCGACACAACGTCGGGTACTTGACCCTCGACGTGCTCGCCTCGCGCGGCGGTGCGACCCTGACCTCGCACCGCTCGCGCACGCACGCCGCTGACGTTCGCCTAGGGATCGGCCCCGGCGGCGTGCCCGGACCCCGCGTGATCCTCGCGCGCTCTGACAGCTACATGAACACCTCGGGTGGTCCGATCAGCGCGCTCGCTACCTTCCACAAGATCGAGCCCGCGCGCATCCTCGTCATCCACGACGACATGGACCTGCCCGCGCACACGCTGCGCCTCAAGATCGGCGGGGGAGAAGGCGGCCACAACGGCCTGAAGTCCCTCACCCAGCACCTGGGCACGCGCGATTACGCTCGCCTGCGCATCGGCGTGGGCCGCCCGCCGGGGCGCATGGACCCCGCCGACTACGTGCTCGCGACCCTGCCCTCTAAGGAACGCCCCGACTGGGACGTCACCTTCGAGCAGGCCGCCGACGTCGTCGAAGACATCGTGACCAAAGGATTTGCCCCCACCCAGATGACCCTGCACACCGGGTCCTGATCGAGGCGGCGACCCCTGGCGTCGCCGCGCACCCTCACCGCGAAAGGCAGCGCGTGCTACTCACCGGACTCCTCCCGGACATCACCACCGATCCCGCGATCGAGACGGCCACCGACTCCGTTGAAGCCGGCCGTTCTGGCACGATCGTCGCGCCCGTCGGCATACGGCCGCCCCTGCTCGCGGCCGTCGCCTCGCGCGCGACCACACCCCTCGTCGTCCTCACCGCCACCGGGCGCGACGCCGAATCGCTGACCAACGCCCTGGCCTCGTGGATCCCGGGCGTCGCCATGCTGCCCGCCTGGGAGACCCTGCCCCACGAACGCCTCTCGCCCCAGGTCGACACGATGGCGCGTCGCATCGCCGTCCTGCGCCGCCTCGTCCACCCGATCAAGGGAGACGACAGCGCCGGCTCGATTTCGGTCCTCGTCGTCCCCATCCGAGCCTTCCTCCAGCCGATCATCTCCGGCCTGGCGGACCTCGAGCCCGTGCGCGTGCGCAAAGGCGACATCCTGGACCTTACCGAGACCACGAACAGGCTGGCCGAGCTCGGCTACGAGCGCGTCGACATGGTCGAAGGCCGCGGCCAGATGAGCGTGCGCGGCGGCATTCTGGACGTCTTCCCGCCCCAGGAACCCCACCCTCTGCGCGTGGAGCTGTGGGGAGACGAGGTCGACGACATCCGCGCTTTCTCCGTCTCCGACCAGCGAACCCTCGGAGAGGCCTCCGACGGTCTGTGGGCAGTCCCCTGCCGCGAGCTCCTCCTTACCCAGGCGCTGCGCGCCCGCGCCCGCGAGGCCGCCGACCGCCTGCCCGGCGCGGCCGAGATGCTCAGCCTCGCCGCCGAGGGAATCGCCGCCCCCGGCATCGAATCCCTGGCACCCGTCCTCGTGGGCGGCATGGAGTCCCTCCTCGACCTGCTGCCCGCCGGCTCGCCGATCCTCGCCTCCGACCCCGAACGGATCCGTGCCCGCGCCGCCGACCTCGTCGCCACGACCGAGGAGTTCCTTGCCGCCGCGTGGAGCGTCGCCGCCGGGGGAGCGGACACCCCGCTCGAGGCCTCCAGGGCCTCGTTCCTCGACCTGGCCGACCTGTGGGGGAGCGGGACGCGTCCCTGGTGGGAGCTCACCGACCTGCCGCCCGCCGACCTCGCTTCCGCGATCGACGAGGCCGACTCGCCCTCATCGGACGGTCCCGCGCCCGTCGTCGTCTCGCCCACCCTCATGCGCGTGGGTGCCCGCGACGTGCACCCCTACCGCGGAGACTTCGCCCGAGCCGCCGCCGACCTCACCGACCTGGCCCGCGACGGTTGGCGCATCGTCGTCACCACCGAAGGCCCCGGCCCGGGCCGGCGCATCCGCTCCATCCTCACCGACGCCTCGTGCCCGGCCGTGCTCGCGGACAACGTGGAAGCGCGCCCCGACCCCGGCCTCGTGACCATTACGACCGCGCAGGCCGGCGTCGGTTTCGTCGCGCCCCATCTCAAGGTCGCGATCCTCACCGAAGGTGACCTCACCGGGCGTGCGGGCGCGTCCACGCGCGACATGCGCCGCATGCCTTCGCGCAGGCGCAAGGGCGTCGACCCGCTGACCCTGCATCCCGGGGACTACATCGTCCACGACCAGCACGGCATTGGACGCTTCATTGAGCTCGTCTCCCGCACGATCGGGCGCGGGGACGCCGCCTCGACGCGCGACTACCTGGTCATCGAATACGCGCCCTCCAAGCGCGGCCAGCCCGCCGACCGGCTCTTCGTGCCCACCGACGCGCTGGACCAGATCTCAAAGTACACCGGATCCGACGAGCCCTCCCTGACCAAGATGGGCGGCGCCGACTGGGCCAAGACCAAGGCCCGCGCCAAGAAGGCCGTCAACGAGGTCGCCAAGGAGCTCATTCGCCTGTACGCCGTGCGCCAGCAGACCAAGGGCCACGCTTTCGGCCCCGACACGCCCTGGCAGCGCGAACTCGAGGACGCCTTCCCCTACGTTGAGACCCCCGACCAGCTCGTCACCATCGACGAGGTCAAGGCCGACATGGAAAAGCCCGTGCCCATGGACCGCCTGCTCACGGGCGACGTCGGATACGGCAAGACCGAGATCGCCGTGCGCGCCGCCTTCAAGGCCATCCAGGACGGCTACCAGGTCGCGGTTCTCGTGCCCACGACACTGCTGGTCACCCAGCACGCGGAGACCTTCGCCGAGCGCTACGCGGGCTTCCCCGTGCGCATCGGCACGCTCTCGCGCTTCTCGACACCGAAGGAAACCGAGGAGGTCAAGGCGGGGTTGGCCTCGGGCGAAGTCGACCTGGTTATTGGCACGCACTCGCTGCTGACTGGCACGGTGTCGTTTAAGAAGCTCGGCCTCGTCATCATCGACGAGGAACAGCGCTTCGGCGTCGAGCACAAGGAGACGCTCAAGGCCCTGCGCACTGACGTGGACGTCCTGTCGATGTCCGCCACGCCGATCCCTCGTACCCTCGAGATGGCGATCTCCGGCATCCGCGAGATGTCGATCCTCCAGACCCCGCCCGAGGAACGCCAGCCGGTCCTGACCTTCGTCGGTGCCTACACGGACGCCCAGGTGAGCGCCGCGATCCGGCGAGAGCTCCTGCGCGACGGCCAGGTTTTCTACGTGCACAACCGCGTCGATTCGATCTCCTCGGTCGCCGCCCACATCGCGGAGCTGGTCCCCGAGGCGCGCGTGCGCACCGCCCACGGCAAGATGAACGAGCACCAGCTCGAGGCCGTCATCCAGGACTTCTGGAACCACGAGTTCGACGTTCTCGTGTGCACGACCATCGTCGAGACCGGCCTGGACATCTCCAACGCGAACACCCTCATCGTGGACCGCGCCGACACCTTCGGCCTGTCCCAGCTACACCAGCTGCGCGGGCGCGTCGGACGAGGCCGCGAACGCGCCTACGCCTACTTCTTCTATCCCGGGTGACAAGGCCCTGACTGAGACCGCGCACGAGCGCCTCAAGACGATCGCCGCGAACACTGAGCTGGGGGCCGGCCTGGCTGTCGCTCAGCGCGACCTCGAGATCCGAGGCGCCGGCAACCTCCTGGGCGGGGCCCAGTCCGGCCACGTCGAGGGCGTCGGATTCGACCTGTACGTGCGCATGGTCTCTGACGCGGTCGCCGCCTACCGGGGCGATGCACCCACCGAAAGACCGATGTGCGCATGGACCTGCAGGTCGACGCGCACATCCCCGACGGCTACGTGCGCGGCGAACGCCTGCGCCTTGAGGTCTACGCCAAGATCGCGGCCATCTCCACGCCCGAACAGGAAGCGGACGTACGCGAGGAACTCGTCGACCGCTACGGCCCGATCCCGCCCCAGGTCGACCTGCTCTTCGCCGTCGCACGGCTGCGCGAAGTCGTGCGCCGCGCGGGGATCACCGAGATCGTCACGCAGGGCAAGTACTTGCGTGTCTCGCCCGTCGAACTACGCGATTCCCAGGTCATGCGCCTCAAGCGCCTGCACCCCGGAACGGTCATCAAAGCCGCCGTTCGCCAGGTTCTCGTGCCGCTGCCGCTCACCTCGCGAGTCGGTGGTTCCCCGCTCACCGACGGCCCGCTCATGGAGTGGGTGGAGACTCTGGTGACCAAGATTCTTGTGCCTTTTGGCGAGTAGAGCCTGTGGTGGAATACACTGGTCCTATTGCGTCGCAACACATCTGAGGAAGGAACGCTCGTGCGCTACACACGCCAGCTCGCCACCGCCGCCCTGATTGTGACCGCAGGACTGGGAATGGGGGCGTGCTCCGCCCACCCCGGTGCGGCAGTCAGCACCAACAACGGCAACTACAGCATCGCGGAAGTTGACGAGGCGGTGAGCCAGCTCGCCGCAGTGACGGGCGGACAGTCCTCCATCGGCGCGCAACAGGTGCGGGCCAGCCTGATCAACGAGCCTCAGCTCGCGGCCGTGGCCGATTCAGTGGGCGTCGGTGTGACCGACGAGCAGATCGACCAGGCCATCGAGCAGGCCGCAGCGCAGTCCGGTGGGCAGGCCATGACGATTGGGCGCGGTACGCGTGCGACCGTGCGCTCCCTGCTTCTGAATCAGCAGCTCAGCCAGTTCGCTCAGGCGAACCCGGCGGCCGTCTCAGCCATGAATGAGACCTTCGAGCAGGCCCGCGCCGCAGCGAACGCCCAGATCAACCCGCGTTTCCCCCAGCCGACCCTGGGTGGAGGCCAGGCCCCGACCACGCCCCTATTCGGTGACGCCGTATCTGGAGCCAAGGATGATCCCACGGCCGCGCTCCTGGGCGGCAGCGCCCAGTGAGCCTTGTGAGTATTCACTCACAGCGTCTCCGGCAGGGACTAATGTCGCTTGTCCGGGCACATAACCGGGGTTGATAGCCCCAAAAACCACAACGTCCCCCCTCGCCGGGGGTGACCACATATGGCGGTCCGTATTACCGTTGTACTGACCGCTTCCACGCAACAACATCGATTGGAGAATGACGTGGCAGTTATTGAAGGCATTGGTGCACGCGAGATCCTCGACTCGCGCGGTAACCCGACCGTTGAGGTTGAGGTCGTCCTCGAGGACGGCACCGCTGCGCGCGCGTCCGTTCCCTCCGGCGCGTCCACCGGCGCGTTCGAGGCCGTCGAGCGTCGCGATGGCGACAAGGGCCGTTACCTTGGCAAGGGCGTCCAGGACGCCGTTGACGCCGTCGTCGAGCAGATCGCCCCCGAGCTCATCGGCGAGGAAGCTGACGACCAGCGCTACATCGACCAGGCCATGATCGACCTGGACGGTACCCCCAACAAGGGCAAGCTCGGCGCGAACGCCATCCTCGGCGTCTCCCTCGCCGTCGCCAAGGCTGCCGCGAAGTACGCGGACCTGCCCCTCTACAAGTACCTGGGCGGCCCCAACGCTCACGTCCTGCCCGTCCCCATGATGAACATCCTCAACGGTGGCTCCCACGCGGACTCCAACGTTGACATCCAGGAGTTCATGATCGCCCCCCCTCGGCGCTCCCTCCTTCCGTGAGGCCCTGCGCTGGGGCGCCGAGGTCTACCACACGCTCAAGGGCGTCGTGAAGGACCGCGGTCTGTCCACCGGTCTGGGCGACGAGGGCGGCTTCGCCCCCAACCTGGACTCCAACGCTGAGGCCCTCGACCTGATCGTCTCCGCGATCGAGAAGGCCGGCTTCAAGCCGGGCGAAGATGTTGCCCTGGCCCTGGACGTCGCCTCCTCCGAGTTCTTCAAAGGACGGCCTGTACCAGTTCGAGGGCGAAGGCCGCTCGACCGAGTACATGGTTGAGTACTACGAGAAGCTCATCTCGAACTACCCGCTGGTTTCCATCGAGGATCCGCTGGATGAGGATGAGTGGGATGCTTGGAAGGCCCTGACCGCCGAGATCGGTGGCCGCGTCCAGCTGGTCGGCGACGACCTGTTCGTTACCAACCCCGCCCGCCTGAAGAAGGGCATCGAGCTGGGTGCCGCGAACGCGCTGCTCGTCAAGGTGAACCAGATTGGTTCGCTGACCGAGACCCTCGACGCCGTCGAGGAAGCGCACCGCAACGGCTACCGTTCGATGACCTCGCACCGCTCCGGTGAGACCGAGGACACCACGATCGCTGACCTGGCCGTCGCCACCAACTCCGGCCAGATCAAGACCGGTGCTCCCGCTCGTTCCGAGCGCGTGGCCGTACAACCAGCTGCTGCGCATTGAGGAGCAGCTGGGTGAGGCCGCCGTGTACGCCGGCCGCTCCGCCTTCCCTCGCTTCAAGTGAGCCTAGGCAACTAGCCGCATAGCTCCGCGCGGGCCCGCAAGGGTCCGCGCGGAGTTTTTTCGGCGTGGGGCTGAGCCAAAGACGCCAACTTAGGGCACGATAGAAGAATGGCTAGCCGTCGTCCTTCTTCCCGCCCCTCATCGCGTCGTCGCTCCTCCGGTTCGGAGGCAGCGCGTACGACGCGTGAAATCAACGCGGAAAAGTCGCGCCAGCGCAGGGCGGCCGCGAAGGCTGCACAGTCGTCGAAGGGTGCCGAGGCCTCGGCGAAGCGCCAGAAGTCGGCGAGGGACGCCCAGAAGGAACAGGGCGCAAAGCGCAGCTTTTTCCGCAGGAATAAGGGCGTTGAGAAGGGCTCGTCGCGTTCTTCGTTTGTGCGTCCCTCCGCGGATGGCTCGTCGGTCCTGTCCATCGGTGGCCTCGACGTGTCCACGCGGCTTCTTGTCGTCCTGATCGTCGCCGCGATCCTGTCGGTCATGTTGGTGCCCAGCCTCTACCAGTGGTGGCAGCAGGAGCGTGAACTCGCGCAGATCAAGGCGCAGGTTGCCGAGCAACAGCAGAAGAACGCTGACATGCAGCGTCAGATCGACCTGTGGAATGACCCCGACTACATCTCCACTCAGGCGCGCGAGCGGCTCGGATTCGTACGACCCGGTGAGACCCAATACACGGTCGTGGATCCGGGGCCGCAATATCAGGACTCGGCGCTGGCGGCCGCAGCTGCTTCCACCGGACCGGCGCGCCCCTGGGTGCAGCAGCTCGGTATCCTAGTGGGGAAGGCGGATCAGCCGCCGAGTGCGACGCCTATCCCGTCGGCTGAGACCAGCCAGTCGGGACAGGCCCCCACAACCAGCCAAGAAAGCGGAGAATGAGCCTCGTTACCACCACCGACGCCACAGAAGAGGACCTGGAGGTCCTGCGTTCCCAGCTGGGCCGCGTGCCCCGAGGGGTCGTTGGTATTGCTGCGCGCTGCGTGTGCGGTCGACCCACCGTTGTGGCCACCGCGCCGCGCCTGCCTGACGGGACGCCGTTCCCCACGACCTACTACCTGACGCACCCGGCGGCCGTGAAGGGCGCTTCCACGCTTGAGGCCGAGCACGTCATGGAGACCCTCAACGAGGAACTCGCGGCCGATGAGGAGCTGCGTGCCGCCTATGCGCGCGCCCACGAGGCCTACATTCAGGCGCGCCTGACACTGGGTGACGTTCCGGAGATTTCGGGCGTGAGCGCTGGCGGAATGCCCACGCGCGTCAAGTGCCTGCACGCCCTCGTCGGCCACTCTCTGGCCGCAGGCCCCGGCGTGAATCCGATTGGGGATCGCGCGCTCGCGATGCTCGACGAGCGAGGCCTGTTCTCCACCTCCCGTTGCTCCTGCTGAGCGCTTTTTGCCCGTGCCCGCCCCGGCCTCGTCCGGAACTCACCCCGTAGAAACGAAGCGATGACCCGCGTAGCTGCCATTGACTGTGGAACCAATTCGATCCGACTGCTCGTCGCCGATGGGCATATCGGCGAGGACGGCCGTCCCCATCTGTCGGACCTGACCCGCCAGATGCGCATCGTGCGCCTGGGGCAGGCGTGGATGCGCGCGGCTACCTGGATCCCGCGGCGATCGAGCGTACGGTGGAGGCCACGGTCGAATACCAGCGCATGATCGAGGCCCTGGGGGCGACGAGCACCCGTTTCGTGGCGACCTCTGCGACGCGCGACGCGTCCAACAGCGAGGACTTCGTCCGTCAGATCAAGGCCGTCATCGGCGTGGAGCCCGAGGTCGTTGTCGGCACGGAGGAAGCCTCCCTGTCCTTCAACGGCGCGGTGAGCGGCCTGGGTAAGTCTGTTACCGCCCCGATGCTGGTCGTCGATATCGGTGGTGGGTCGACGGAGCTGGTGGCCGGCTCGACCCGCGTTGAGCAGGCGATTTCGATCGACATGGGCGCCGTGCGTGTCACGGAGAAGTTCTTTTCCCACGTGGATCCCGCTGGCGGAGTGCCGCTCGAGGACCAGGAGCGCGCGATCGCGTGGATCGATGAGCAGCTGGACGGCGCTGAAAAGTCCGTGGACCTGGCGCGCGTGCGTTCCCTTGTGGGCGTTGCGGGCACGGTGACCACCCTGACCGCCCAGGCGCTGGGGCTCACGTCGTACCAGCCCGAGCGCATCCACGGCGCGCGCCTGAGCGCGGCACAGTTCGAGGAGGCCGTGCACTTCATGGTCGATCAGCCGACGTCCGTGAAGGCTTCCCTGGGCTTCATGCCCGAGGGGCGCGAGGACGTCATCGCGGCGGGCGCGCTTATCTGGAGCCGCATCGTCACGCGCGTTCTGGCGCGCGCCGAGGCGGCCGGGCACCCGATCGAGCAGGTCGTCACCTCCGAGCATGACATCCTCGACGGCATCGCACAGGCGATGATCTGAGCGGAGCTTGAGGAGTGCGCCAGCCTCCCGTAGGCTGGACGTGCGTGTGCGAGTGCGCGCCCCCGTGGCCCAATTGGCAGAGGCAACCGACTTAAAATCGGTGTGTTGTGGGTTCGAGTCCCACCGGGGGGTACAGGCGAGCGGTGTCGTCGACGAGGCCGTGGCCAGTTCGTGGAGTTCGCTGTGCGTGTGGACGCCGCGTTGCGCTGCGCCCATAATGGAACGTTTCCCACTTGTGGGTGCCTCGTGCGACACTAGAGGCAGTGCATCACTGACCAAGGAGGAAAAATGGCCAACCCGGTGATGAATTCGATCGTCAAGGACTGGTCCGCTCAGTCAACGACTCCCGCCGGCTACCCTGCGATGCCCGGCTACCAGCCCGCTTCGACGCAGGCGCAGAACCCCTACGCGGGTGCGACCAACCCGTACGGCACCCAGCAGGGCGTCGACTATTCGGGGCAGCCGGTCTACGGCACTGCGCAGGCTGGCACCCAGGGATACCCGGTGTCGTCCAGCTCTGAGGAGCAGATGGCCTCGTACGAGGCGATGATGAACGCTCCCGCGGCCGACGCGGTGGATCGTGGAACGATGACGTACGACGACGTCGTGGTCAAGTCCCTCATGTGCTTCGGCCTACTTCTCGTGGGCGCGACGGCGGGGTGGATGACGGGCATCGTTGCGATGGGTGTCGCGTTGGTGCTGTTCTTTGCCTCGTGCGCTGTGACGCTGGGCCTGGCGTTCTTCATCCGTTTGTCGAAGAAGATTCGCCCGGGTGCCATCGTCGCCTACTCCCTCATTGAGGGCTTTAGCCTCGGCGTGATCTCCTACACCTTTGAGGCCTACTTCCCGGGCATTGTCATCAGTGCTGTTCTGGCGACCCTCGTCGTCATCGGCGTGACTCTGGGAGCCTTCACGATGGGCTTCGTGCGTAACTCGTCGACGCTGACCCGCGTCGCGGGGATCGGTTCCGTTGCCTTCTTCTTCTACTACCTCGTCACCTTTATGCTGTCGGTCACCGGCATGGTGGACATGCGGGCCGTCAACAACACCACCGTCTTCGGTATCCCGCTCGGCGTCGTCATCGGCGTTCTCGCGGTCTTCATCGGCGTCCTCTGCCTCGTGCGCGACTTCGATGCCGTCAAGGTCGGCGTCGCGAGCAACGTGCCCGTGAAGTACTCGTGGCTGTGCACCTTCGCCATCATGACCGACGTCATCTGGATCTACCTCGAGATCCTCAGGATCCTGTCCTACCTCATGCGCCGCAACTGACGCGCCGCTTCACTGCCCCTTAGGAAAGACACCATGGAAAACATCTCTGTTGCCGGCGAATTCGGCCGCAAGCCCGCCCTGTCCTTCGACGGCACCCCCTCCGATGAGCTCGTCGTCGAGGTCCTCCACGCCGGTGACGGCCAGGAGGTCGAGGCCGGCGATACTATCACGTGCCACTATTACGGTGCGGTCTTCGGCTCCGACGTGGACTTCGACAACTCCTTCGACCGCGGCGGCGCCCTGTCCTTCCAGATCGGCGTCGGAATGGTCATCCCCGGCTGGGACGAGGGCCTCGTGGGTAAGCGCGTGGGCGACCGCGTCCTGCTGTCCATCCCCCTCCGAGCTCGGCTACGGCGCTCGCGGCGTCCCGCAGGCCGGCATCCCCGGTGGCGCGACCCTCGTGTTCGTCACCGACATCCTGGGCGTGAACTGATCTCACGCGATGTGGGGCGGGCCGGCACAAACGTGTCGGCCCGCCCCACATCTGTGTCACGCATCGGCTACTCGCGGGGGAGAGCCGGGCAGGCGATGCCCGTACGGGCATGGCACTCGTAGCCGCCCGGGTTCTTGAACAGGTACTGCTGGTGGTAGTCCTCCGCGTACCAGAAACGTGCGGTGGAGTCAGCATCGGGAGCGGGGGAGATGACCGTTTGAATCGGGCCGAAACCGCGCTCAGTGAGCACCTCCTGGTAGGCCGCTCGCAGGGCGGTCGCGTCGCGCAGCTGCTCGGGTGTGGTCGTCCAGATCGCAGAGCGGTACTGGTCGCCGATGTCGTTGCCCTGTCCGCCGACCTGCGTCGGATCGTGGATTTCGAAGAAGAGACGAACCAGGTCAGCGGCGCTCGTGAGCGCGGTATCGAAGACGACACGCACGGTCTCCGCATGCCCCGTCGAATGAGAACACACCTGCTCGTACGTCGGATTGGGGGAATCGCCGCCCATGTAGCCGGTCGCCGTGGTCACGACCCCGGGGGCGTTCCACAGGGCCTTCTCGACGCCCCAGAAGCAGCCCGCGGCAAGGTAGATGACCTCCTGGCCCGCCCCGGCCTCGTCCCTCATGTTCGAGCCGAGGACCGCGTGCGTGGAGATGTGAACGTTCGTGTGTGCCTGCTTGAAAAACGATGTCATGGGTCCCAGTATGCGCTCCTCGGTGCGGGTGAGCGCGCTGCGCGAACGGAAATGAGGGACTGGGCGGGTACGCTTAGGGGTGAATGAAAAGGAGGGACCGTGGCCGACACTCAGGAACAGGCGCGCTGGAAGCTATCCGACCTGATGGGCAGACTTTCAGCTGCCCTACCGACGGCACGCAGATGAGCCCGCGCCCGCACCCGTCATGGTGTCGGTGCGCGAGGAACGCGAGGATGAGCGCGACGTGGCAGCCGCCGTCCCGCGCACCCTTCGCGTCGCAGCGGCGATCTCGTGGCGCACTCTCGTCGTCGTCGGCCTGGTCATGGCCGTCCTGTGGGGTATCGCCCGCCTGACGATCGTGATCATGCCGGTCGCGATCGCGCTCACGGTGGCGGTGCTGCTCGAGCCCCTCGTGTCGTGGATGCGCAAGCGCCTGCACTTCCCCTCTTCTCTGGCAGCGACCGTCGGCCTGCTCGTCTTCTTTGCGGCCGTCGCCGGTGCGCTCAGCCAGGCAGCCGCCGAACTCATCCAGCAGGTCCCGCAGCTGGCCTCGGAGGCCGCGGACGGCTTCCACGCCCTGCTCGACGCGATCCTGCACAACGAGTTCCTGCAGAACGGCCCGTTGAAGATCGACACGACCGTCCTGACGGCCGCGGCCGAGCAGCTGCGTTCCGAGCTGGTGAACTGGCTCAATACCAACAAACAAACGCTGGCGACCGGTGCCCTAAGCATCACCTCGTCGGTGGGCACGCTGGCCACCTCCGGCCTGACGATGCTCTTCTGTCTGTTCTTCTTCCTGAAAGAGGGCCGCTCGATCTGGCTGTGGTGCGTGCGTCTGCTGCCCGCCCCCGCCCGCGTTCCCGTCCACGAGAGTGCGATCCGTGGCTGGGCAACCTTCGGCTCCTACGTCCGCACGCAGATCCAGGTGGCGGCCATCGACGCGACCGGCATCGCGCTGGGCGCATTCTTCCTGGGCGTGCCCCTGGCCATCCCGATCGGTGTCATCACCTTCTTCGCGGCGTTCGTGCCGATTCTGGGTGCCCTGACGTCCGGCGTCATCGCGGTGCTGGTGGCGGCCGTGAACGGCGGCCTGACGAAGGCGGTCATCATGCTCGTCATCATTCTGGTGGTCCAGCAGGTTGAGTCCAACATCCTGCAGCCCTTCATGATGTCGAACGCTGTCTCCCTGCACCCTGTCGCCGTCATGCTCGTCATCACCGCTGGATCCGCGATCGCAGGCATTGCGGGCGCGATCTTCTCGGTGCCGATCGCTGCCTTCATCAACGCGACCGTCCTGTACCTGCACGGGTACGATCCGATGCCCGAGCTGGCGACCGCTCAGGACCGCCCGGGTGGCCCTCCTGGCATCCTCGAGGAGAAGATCGCCGCCTCCTACGCGGGTAAGCCCGACACGCGCCCGTACGTGGCTCGTGCGGAGTCGAACGAGGACGAGGTTGTGGCCTCGGTGGATCTTCACGTCGAGGCCCACGTCGAGTCGGAAGGAGACGCGACCCGGGAGGAAGTTCCGGCTGGCGAGAAGCAGAAGCCGGGAGAGCCTCCGACACCCCACGTGGAGGCGTAAGGCTTCCTCGCGCGCATATGTAGCGTGAGGTTTATAGGACTTTTCGTGTTGCTGGTAGGGTGACTTTTTGGCTTTCTGGTGGGGAAAGTCGTTGTTTGAGTTGGTTGGAATCAACTATGAGGATGGACAAATCGTGTTGCTGGAAGGTCGACTTTTCAGCGCCGACGGTGCGGTCACCGTACGCAACGAGGGGCGGGTTCCTTCGGGGTCCCGCCTCTGTCGTCTCCCTGGGCATATAGAGAGCGTCGGGAGGCCTGCGAGCCGTGAGTCCCTTTTCTGTTTCTGTGAACGTATCCTGCGCACGTGCCCCCCTTTACCTCGCATGCTAACCCGATAGGTGGTGGCCTGGGCCCGGCGGGTGGCGGCTGGGGCCCCTTCATGCGCACGTTAACCCGTGAGGTGGCTACCTGGGCGGGCTGCCCACCATGCCACCAATAGGGTTTAGCTGCGCATTGAAGGGTTAACACTGCCAGCAGACGGGCCCAGCTACCGTCACGGCCTCGCACGATCGCTATCACCGCAACACAATCAGCCCTCGCAAGGCAGCGCAGCCCCACGCGCGCTCCCTCACTCGCACGTGGGCCCTATCATCCGCACGTGGGCCCTATCATCCGCACGTGGGCCCTCTCGCCCGCACGTTCACCCGATGACCTGCACGCAGGCAACGCCGCCCAGGTGCACATCTAGGGGTTGACGTGCGCATCAACGGGTTAACGCGCATGTTCAGAGGTTCGCGTGCGAACAGCACGCCGCGATTGACACCGAATCCGCCAGAATGCAGACCCATTGTCTCACAATGACCGATTTTCGGAGTTTTTTTGCCCAATGGGTCTGCAGTTTGGCGGTCGCACCACCTCACGTCGCGGCCTGACCACCACTAAACGGGGGAATTGCACTACATGAGGCTCCGACACGCCGTCGACACGCCGAAGAAGGGCTTCATGTAGTGCAAAACCCCCATCGCTGGCGGTGCGGCAAGCGCCGTAGGGCCAGGCTTCGGCACCCATGGGCGGCAAGGACTGGCCGCGCCGCCCACTGGCACACACAGCAGCCCGGCCCCACAGCCGGGCCCGGTGCCCAGAAAATCCGTGGGCCCGCAAGCTACAACCAGCGCCACACAGCAACACGTAGTGTCCTATAACCCTAGCGTGAAGCGGGTCCCACCAAGAGGTGGGACCCGCTTCGCATTGATGAGGGGTGGGCAAAGGCCGGGTGGGCCTGCTCGCTTGGGAGCTCAGCCTTCGAAAGGCTTGGCGTCGAGAATCTCGACGTCGATCATGCGGCCCGTGGGGGCCTCGAAGGAGAGCTTGTCGCCCGCCTTGTGACCGATGACGGCAGCGCCCAGGGGAGCCTGAGCAGAGAAGACCTGGATGCCCAGGTCGCCGCCGGCGTCACGCGAACCGAGCAGGAACTTCTGCTCGCGGCCCGCAACCAGCGCGGTGACAACCATGCCGGGCTCGACGATGCCGTCGTCGGCGGGGGTCTCTCCGACTTCTGCGTGCTCCAGCATTTCCTGGAGCGCCTGGATGCGGGTCTCGTTCATGGACTGCTCGTTGCGCGCGGCGTGGTAGCCGCCGTTCTCGCGCAGGTCGCCCTCCTGGCGGGCGGCATCGATGAGGCGCGCGATCTCGACGCGCTTGACCTCGACGCGCTCCTTCAGCTCGCTTGCGAGCAGGTCGTACTGGGCCTGCGTGAGCCACTGTGTGTCAGCCATGGTTCCTCCAATGACGTGTCAGTAATCGAGCGCCGACACACGGGTGCCGGCGCGCATGGTGTCGAGTGTAGCAACATTGCGCCTGGCCGCGGGCGCAGCCTGGCCGGGCGGCGCGTCAGGAATTCAGGACCGCCAGGTAGACGGCGACGCAGTGGCAGGCCCACGCGGCGACGGTGAAGGCGTGGAAGATTTCGTGGAAGCCGAACCAGGTGGGGAGGGTCGGGCTTCTTCGTGCCGTAGACGACCGCTCCCAGCGTGTAAAGGACGCCTCCGGCGACGATCAGCCACACGACGATGGGGCCGCCGCCCGCCCACAGCTGCGGCAGGTACCAGACCGCGACCCAACCGAGCGCGACGTAGACGAGGGTGGTCAGCCAGCGCGGGGCAGTAGGCCAGAAGAGGTTGAGAAGGATACCGACGACGGCTCCGCCCCAGACGACCGACAGGAGGACCGTCGCGTCGGATCGGTCCAGGAGCGCGATCGTGATCGGCGTGTAGGTGCCCGCGATGAGCAGGAAGATGTTGGAATGGTCCAGGCGCTTCCACATGGTCTCCCAGCGCGGGGCCCAGTAGAAGCGGTGGTAGGCCGCGGAGACACCGAAGAGGACGAGGGAGCACGCCAGGTAAACGGCGGAACCGATCTTCGTCGGAGTCGTAGGTGCCAGGCAGACGAGGACGATGGACGCGGCCAAGGACAGCGGGGCGGCGGCCAGGTGGAGCCACCCGCGCAGCTTGGGCTTGATCTGCACGAGCTGGCCCGAGAACCACTCTTTGGGCTTGAGCGATGCGATCTTCATCCGTTCCCCCTGTCAACCTGTCAACATTTCTTACGAGTCCGTAGGTTACTACGCCGTAACTTATTGTGGCAGGCGTGTTCTCGCACTCCGAGAGTACTTGTGTTTCCCTGTGACCCACGGCGCGATACCCTTAATGACATAAGAGTACGCAGCGCCGCAGGGTGCGACAGTAGGGAGGGACATCATGGCCCAGTGGAACATGCTCTACGACATGTACGAGCGTCGCCTCAAGCCGAGCTGTCTGACGCCGCCGTTCCCGCACACATCGGCGTCATCCTGGACGGTAACCGCCGCTGGGCGAAGTCACTGGGTGCGACCGCCTCGCAGGGGCACCGCGCTGGCGCCGGAAAGATCAGCGAGTTCCTCCAGTGGTCCGACGACGCGGGTGTGTCGATCGTGACGCTGTGGCTCCTCTCAACCGACAACCTCTCGCGCGATGCCGGCGAGCTGGGCGAGCTGCTGAGCATCATCTGCGAGGCCGTGTCGCTCCTGGCGGATCAGGGGCGCTGGAAGCTGGCCGTGGTCGGTGACCTGTCCCTGCTGCCCGAGAAGGTGGCCGAGGACCTGCGTGCCTCCGTCGCGCGCACCGCCGACGTGCAGGGAATGACCGTCAATATCGCGGTCGGCTACGGCGGCCGACACGAGATCACCGAGGCCGTACGCTCCATGATGCGAGAGGCATCGGCCCAGGGGCGCACCCTCGACGAGCTCGCCGACTCCTTCACCGACGCGGATATCACCGCGCACCTGTACACGAAGGACCAGCCCGACCCCGACCTCGTCATCCGAACGTCGGGCGAGCAGCGCCTGTCGGGCTTCATGCTGTGGCAGTCCGTGCACTCCGAGTACTACTTCTGCGAGGTCTACTGGCCCGACTTCCGTCGCGTCGACTTCCTGCGAGCCCTGCGCTCCTACGCGCAGCGCGAGCGCCGCATGGGCAAGTAACCGCGCGCCGAGCGTGCCGCGCGTTCGATGAACGAGGCCGGCTCCCGATGTGGGGACCGGCCTCGTCACGTGTGTGTGTGGCGTGCTTAGGAGAGTTCGTGCGCCCAGGGCGGGTTCGCGCCCTTGCGCGAGACGGTCACGTCGGAGACGGCGCTGGCGCGGTCGATAATGGCGCGGACCTGCTCCTCGGGCAGGGAACGTAGGGCCTCGCGCGCGTCGGCGCCGCGCAGGCCCATGCCCCACATGGCGTCGATCATGCCGCCCATGAAGGAGTCCCCCGCGCCGACCGTGTCGACGACCTCGACGTCGCCAGGCGTCTTCGTGAAGCGCACTCCCGAGGCCGTGGCGACGTCGCTGCCGTGCTTGCCGCGCGTGACGACCACCAGGGAGGGGCCCATGCCGAGCCAACGATCCACGACCTCGTCGCTCGGCACGCCGCCCGTCAGCCACTCGATGTCTTCGTCGGAGACCTTGACGACGTCAGCCAGGGCGATAAAACGTTCGAGGGAAGCGAGCGCGGCCGCGGGCTCGCCCATGATCGAGGGGCGCGCGTTCGGGTCGAAGCACACGAGCGCGTGCTCGCGGCCGCGGGTCAGCGCGTCAAGGACGGCGGAGGCACCCGGCTCGATGATCGCCGAAATCGAGCCCGCCTCGATGATCTGCGCGGTAGGCGGAACGGTGATTGGTGGAGCCGGCGCCCACTCCAGGTCGAAGGTGTAGGAGGCGGCCCCCGACTCGTCCAGGCGTGCCAGCGCCGTCGACGTGTGCGAGGCACCGCGCGAGGCCCCGGTGACGTGCACGCCGGAATCGTACATGTGGAAGTCGATGAGGCGGCCGCGCTCGTCCAGACCGATCCAGGTCGCCAGCGCCACCGGGCGGCCGAGGCGACCCAGCGTCAGGGCGACGTTCGCGGGAGAGCCACCTGGGACCTCAACGGGGAAGTCGGGCTGCTCGTACGTGATGACGACGTCGATGAGCGCCTCGCCGATCGCGAGAATGTGGGGTCCAGATTGCACCGTCATGGTGTCTCCTCGCCTGCGGGTGAGCGGATCTACAGAACGTACATTAGCGTGCTTCGGGGGTCGGGGGCGTCGCGCGTCCAGAAAGACGCTCCTGGGCTCCGTCGAGGATCTGGGAACAGCGGGCTGCCAGGGCCTCGCCGCGCTCCCACATCGTGAGAGTGTCCTCGAGCGGTGCCTGCCCGCCCTCGAGGGTGTGGACGATGCGCACGAGCTCGTCGCGCGCCTCCTCGTAGCCGAGGGACTGGGGATCGGGGAGCTGGTCGTTCGTGGTCATGAGAGTCTTCCTTTGGGTGGGAGGTACAGGGGACGAGGCCGGGGCGGGCCCTGCCGGTCAGGCGCCTGTGTCGGGCGTGTCCGCGGGCGGAGCGGGATTCGTGGCGCCGACGACCTGGGCGACCATGCGGCCCGACGCGAGGATGCCTTCGATGAGGTCGCCCTTCTTGATTTGGGTCGAGGAGGTGATGAGCGCGCCCGACGGCGTCTTCAGGAGCGCGTAGCCGCGGTCCAGCGTCGCCTGCGGTGACAGGGCGGTCAGCGTCGCGCGCGAGCGTGTCAGCTGCTGGCGCTCCGAGGCGAGCCGGCGCTCGATCGCCGATCGCAGTGCGGTGACCCGCTGCGCCAGCGCCGCGCGGTGCCCTTCGACGATCGCCTCCGGGCCCTGGAGCACCGGGCGTGACGCGATCAGCGTCAGGTTCGAGCGCTCCGTCGCCAGGCGCGCCCCCAGCGCCCCGCGCATGCGGGTCAGCGCCTGGGAGATGCCGTCGCGCTCGCGGGCGTGGTCCGGCACGATGCGGCGAGCCGCATCCGTCGGGGTCGAGGCGCGGTAGTCGGCGACCAGGTCCAGCAGGGGAGAGTCGCCCTCGTGGCCGATCGCGGAGACGATGGGCGTGCGGGCGTCCGCGACGGCGCGCACGAGGCGCTCGTCGGAGAAGGGGAGGAGGTCTTCGACCGCGCCGCCGCCGCGCGCGATGACGATGACGTCCACCTCGTCCATGGCGTCCAGCTCGAGGAGTGCGCGGCCCACCTCGGGCACGCAGTGGTCGCCCTGCACCGCAACCTCGCGGATCTCAAAGCGCGCGCTCGGCCAGCGATCCGACGCGTTGACGACCACGTCGTCCTTCGCCTTGGCGCCCCGGCCGCAGATCAGGCCGATCGTACGCGGCAGGAACGGCAGCGGCTTCTTGCGTGCATCCGAGAACAGGCCCTCGGCGGCCAGGCGGGCGCGCAGCGCCTCGATCTGGGCGAGCAGGTCGCCCACGCCCTGCAGGTGAATCTCCGCCGCTTGCAGGTTGAGTCGACCCGAACGCTCCCAAAAGACGGGCTTCACGCGCGTCACCACGCGCGCACCCTCGGTCAGCGCAGTGGAATCCATGACGCCCGCCCACGCGGTCACCGTCATCGATGTGTCCGTCTGAAGGTCGCGCAGCGTCAAAAAGTGCATCTTCGCGCCCGGGCGCACCTTGTACTCGACGACCTGGCCCTCCACCCACAGGGGGCTCATACGGTCCACGTACACCTTGATGTTTTCCGTCAGCCTGCGCAGCGGCCACGGATTGTCCCGCGTCGTATCAGCTGCCTTCGCGGCGGGCGGACGAGGCTGGGGCGAGCCACCCGAAAGCGGCGCAGCAGGAGTATCAGGCAATGTCACGTCCCTCAGCATGCCACACGAGCGCCCCCGCTGCGCTGCCGCGCCGCGCCCCTGTGGGCAGCCCCGGCCTCGTCGATGAGGGGCGTGTGGGATTGCCACGAGCGCGCGCACGCCCCGGGCCGTGGGCGCTAGGGTGGACGCATGAATGAAAACGTCGACCTGCGCGCCAGCGCCGAGTCCCCCCTGCCCTCCTCCCATGGCGAGGGCAACGGCCGTATCCTCTTGGCCGCCCCCCGCGGATACTGCGCCGGAGTGGACCGCGCCGTCGACGTCGTCGAAAAGGCCCTCGAGCTCTACGGCGCGCCCGTCTACGTGCGCAAGGAGATCGTCCACAACAAGTTCGTCGTCGAGTCGCTGACCAAGCGCGGCGCGATCTTCGTCCAGGAGACTGACGAGGTGCCCGAGGGTGCCCGCGTCGTGTTTTCTGCGCACGGCGTCTCCCCGGCCGTCCACGAGGCTGCCTCCACCCGCCACCTCGCCACGATCGACGCGACCTGCCCGCTCGTGACCAAGGTGCACCGCGAGGCCGTGCGCTTCGCGAAGGAAGACTACGACATCATCCTGGTGGGCCATCAGGGCCACGAGGAGGTCGAGGGCACGTTTGGCGAGGCCCCCGATCACATCCAGGTCGTCGGCACCCCCGACGAGGTCGATAACGTCGTCGTGCGCGACCCCTCGCGCGTCGTGTGGATCTCCCAGACCACGCTGTCGGTCGACGAGACCCGCGAGACGGTGGACCGCCTGCGTCAGCGCTTCCCGCAGCTCATCGACCCGCCGTCGGACGACATCTGCTACGCCACCCAGAACCGCCAGGGCGCCGTCAAGCACATCGCGCCCCAGGTGGACGTCATGGTCGTCGTCGGCTCGGCGAACTCCTCGAACTCCGTGCGCCTCGTTGAGGTCGCGCTCGAGGCCGGGGCCGGCGCCGCCTACCGCGTCGACAAGGCCGACGAGCTCGAAGAGGCATGGATCGAGGGAGCCCGCACCGTGGGCCTGACCTCCGGCGCGTCCGTGCCCGAGATCCTCGTGCGCGAGGTCATCGAATGGCTGCAGGAGCACGGATTTCCCACCGTCGAGGTGGCCCGCACCGAAACCGAGTCGACGACCTTCGCGCTGCCCCGCGACCTGCGCGCCGACCTCAAGAGCGCCGGCATGGCACCCGCGCGCCGCCCCCACGCGCCCCGCGTTGCCGGGCCAAACCACACGAAGTAGGGCAACACCATCGGGGCTGCTCGGATAGGATGGGGGCGTGTCTCTTACTATCGGTATCGCTGGACTGCCCAACGTCGGCAAGTCCACCCTGTTCAACGCCCTGACCCGCGCGACCGTGCTCGCCGCGAACTACCCCTTCGCGACCATCGAGCCCAACGTCGGCGTCGTCCCCCTGCCCGACCCGCGCCTAAACAAGCTCGCGGAGATTTTCGGCTCGCAGCGCATCCTGCCCGCAACCGTGTCCTTCGTGGACATTGCCGGCATCGTGCGTGGTGCCTCCGAAGGTGAGGGCCTGGGCAACCAGTTCCTCGCCAACATCCGCGAGGCCGACGCGATCTGCCAGGTCACGCGCGCCCTTCTCGGACCCCGACGTCGTGCATGTCGACGGCAAAGTGGACCCGGCCTCGGACATTGAGACCATTAAGACCGAGCTGATCCTCGCCGACATGCAGACCGTCGAGAAGCAGATCCCGCGCCTCGAGAAGGAGGTGCGCGGTAAGAAGACCGAGCCGATCGTCCTCGAAACCGCCCGCCAGGCGTTGGAGCTGCTGGAGCGCGGCGAGCTGCTGTCCGGCCCCGAGGGCGCCAAGCTGGACCAGGATGCGCTGCGCTCCTTCCAACTCATGACCTCTAAGCCCTTCATCTTCGTGTTCAACATGGACGCCGCTGAGATGGACAACGAGGAGATGAAGGACGAGCTGCGCGCACTGGTCGCGCCTGCCGAGGCCATCTTCCTGGACGCCCAGTTCGAAGCCGAGCTGGTCGAGCTCGACGACGAGGACGCCCGCGAGATGCTCGCCGAATCCGGCCAGGACGAGTCCGGCCTGGACAAGCTGGCCCGCGTCGGCTTCGACACCCTCGGCCTGCAGACCTACCTCACCGCCGGTGAGAAGGAAGCGCGCGCCTGGACGATCCACAAGGGCGACACCGCCCCCAAGGCCGCCGGCGTCATCCACACGGACTTCGAGAAGGGCTTCATCAAGGCCGAGGTCGTCTCCTACGACGACCTGGTCGAGGCCGGCTCCATGGCCGCCGCGAAGGCCGCCGGCAAGGTCCGCA
>BNJU01003720.1_pt1 | contig 93029 bp, 86 predicted proteins | sample 8539281 | NCBI WGS metagenome assembly BNJU01 (sample SAMD00202456, study PRJDB9452) | human saliva metagenome | isolation source: human saliva | place: Japan
AAGTGTCTAAATCAAAAATTATTAATGCATATGATAAAATTAGAGAATTAAAATTAATTGAATCAATTCGATACACAGAGTTAATTAAATTTTTGATTCTATTTACTGAGATAGAAATAGTTCCTCTTAGCAACGGAAATGACCCCAAAATAGATTTAGATTACGCTAAGAGATTTTTATCTGGAAAAATTACTGCCAAAAAATTACATACTCGTGAAAAGTATGCTTGGGCTAATTATGAAATATTGAAGGTAAAGAAAAAGTATTCAACGTATAACGGTAAGCTTTTTGTATCCAAGTGTAGCAGAGAAAAATTCGTTTATTAGAGATATATATGAGGAATGTTTCTTTACCTTGAGCTGCTATATGAAATTGAGGATGTTTTCTGTGTGATAGGTTTATTGCCGCACTGGAAAAATTTATATCAAGTTCTTAATTAGACAAAATATTGGATGAAGGTAAAACAATTGAGTGGATTATCTCCTCGTGATAGGTGTGAAATCGGCATGGAAAATTTTGCTAAAAAATGAAGTGACCATAGAATTTTCATGGTCAGATAGAAATTCTAGTAATCTCATGAAAAAGAACAGAGGGGCCAGGCGGTGAAATATTATAGTGAGGAAAAATGTTAGATAAAATTAAAGTAAAAATCAAAATTCAAAGTGGTAATTATGTCATTACTAAAAGATTTGAAAAGCTAATTTTCAATCCAATTATAGATAAAGAATCTATTCAACATTTTTGAAGATGTTAATAATGTTGTCCTCCCTGAGGGTTATAAAGAATTTATACAAATCATTGGAAATGGAGGAGTCGGTCCTGGTTTAGGAATATTACCATTGGATAATGATAAAAGTATTATAGATCCAAGAATCTTGTCAGAAGAAGGAGAAGACAAAATTTTTATTGTCTGAAAATTTTCCTTACTGTAAAGCTTGGAACGATGATTCCTTTTATGATGCGTTAGAAATTAATGCTAATAATTTAGATGTCCTAAGTAGAAATTATTTTTCAACGAAACATATTAGTGGTTCAATTTGTTTCTGTGACTTAGGATGTGGTGAACTATTTTTGCTCGTCTTGACAGGACCAGAAGCTGGTAATGTTTGGTATGATGGGCGAGGTAATTATGGTGGAATTTTTCCATATTCATATAAAGAAAAGGGAAGAGTTAGTTTTTTAGAGTGGTATGATATTTGGCTTACTGAAATTCTAGATAAAGTTCCTATTGTAGAAAGAGATTTTTTGATAACAAACATGAACCTGTGCTGTATAGTAACTGCATTTTTCGTTAAAAATTTTTGATACCACAAAAGCCAAATAAAATACAGCTTAAAGTTTTTTGCGAATATTTTTACGCAACATGCGTTCAGAATGACCAGCAAGCTGTGGAGATATATAACGTATTTATTTAACGTGGTGTAGCGTCGTGTATGCTAACTGCACGCGCGCTTCTGTCTAATTACCTGCAAAAATAATAGACAACTATATGGAATTGCAGACCAGATTATGTGAAGTTACACTTTAGTCAAATTCAGGAGATATTTATTGATTTACCTAGTAGTTGTTCCCTGGTTAAAAGGTAATACAGTTAAAAAAATAGGGTATCTAAATCACAAGAAATATTAGTAACAGGTAGTACCTCCACAAGTGCAATTAAGAAAAGTAGATTAAGGGCATAATATGGAAGAAGATAAAATTCAAATATTTACTAAAACTGGATGTTTCACATCAAGCAGAAACGCGAAAAAGGTATAACAAACTATGATTGTGAGAATTTAATTGACTCATTACTTGAATTAAAAAGAATATTCTGGCGCGGATGCTTTTACCTATTAGTTTAGTAAATATATTTATTGATATGACTTCTGTTCTTTTAACATGTGGAAATAGGCAACATGAAGTATACACTAATGAAGAACAAGCAAATAAAATTTTTCATTTAATGGATGCGCTACATGAAATTGCAATGGAAATGACTAGCTAAAACCTGCCTGGCCGCTGCTGCCGGTCGTCCGGTCAATCCGATATACGGGCTGAAGTTTTTGGAGAGTGAAACCGACTTTGCTTTTTGAAGGCATCCTACCGCCCTGACGGGTAGTAGCGGACGGTTCGGACGAAGACTGCACCATCTTCCTGCTGGTGGCGGTGGAAGACACCAACGGCAACCTGACCCACAGTACCGACCAGCGGACGGGAACGACCCACTTCGAGTACGACAAACTGGGCAGGGTCACCAAAGCGGGCAGCGAACTGTTCGCCTTTGACCTGCGCACAATATCTTTTCAGAGGAACCTCGAGGATAAAACCGGATTCGTTCGGGACGGCAGCCACCTACTGCAGGAAAATCACTCAGACGGCAGATATACCTACCTGAACAGCTATGAACCGCTTGCGCAAGTCCGCGATGGGCAACCGACGAAGGAGAAAGCTGATACCAAATCCACTACTTCCACTGTGAGCATATCGGCATCCCGCGTGAGATGACCGATAAGGATGGCAATCTCTTGTGGTTTGGGGGATTATTACGGTTGGGCAAACTAAAAGAGCGAAACCAAAGTAACGGATACCGTTTACCAGCCATTCCGGTTACAGAACAGTATGCCGACCGCGAGGCAGGACTGCATTACAACTTCTTCAGGTATTATGAACCTGATGCGGGTCGGCTTTGTGAGTCAGGATCCGATTGGAGTGATAGGTGAGGTAACTGATATCTATTTGCACTAAAATGTTCATGGGTGGATTGATTCTTTGGGATGGAAAAACTAGGGTCAAGTATAAAGAAAAATCTGAAATGTTTTGATCAAGTCGTATATCATACAAATAGCAAGGAATTTGTGATAATTACTCAAAAGTTTTTGCCCAAGAAAGTCTAACAAATATTATTTTTATAATTATCGAAAGCATTGGGGAATTATTAAATGAAAAACTAACCATAAAATTAATGTAATCAAAAGAAAATAAAGGATGCTGTAAATATCGTTGGTAATCATCCCAACCAAAATCCTGATAGGGTATTTTTATATATTAAGCATGATATGCATAGTTTTGAAGATTCATTTGATGAAATTTTCAGTATTTTCTGAATTGGAATCGGAGGATTTTTGTTTGATTTCGTCCAATTGTGAGATTACTTTACCCAACAGGGAAAAATTTTGTAGGATATCTTTCAAAAAGTAACTCAAATAAGACATTAATTCTGCAAAAGATTAAAAATCATTTTGAGAAAAAGGATATCAATAGGGTTATTAGAAACAATAATTTAATCTTAAGCACAAATAATGTAATTAATTTAGATGACTGCTCTGCTATCCTTTATGACTATGATTAGTATTCGAGGGATTTAACAACTGTAATAAAAGTTACATCGGTTGATGATGGAAAATCCTTACCTTCTTGTGAATCTTATTCTGTTGTCTTGAATTTCTAGGAACGAAAATCCAATTTAACAGTTTTAGGAGCATGATAACGGCGAAACCTACCGCCTCGATTACGGTCCGACCGACAACCTGATTCAAGAAACCGGTTGGGACGGCAACCTGCTGTGGTTCGACAACTATACCGGTTAAAGGAACGTTAGATGGATTTAATCCAGCTGATGCTGGTAAACTTGCACCTAGTGGATGTTCTATTGTTGGTGAATATTGCACATATGAAGATCAGTCAACAGCCCTGGCAAGAGAACTACAAAGAGCAAAGACACATTCATTAGTGACAATTTTTCTAGCTCCAGATATTGAGGAGATTACTGCTGATGCTAAAGGAAAATTAGGATACTCAGGAACCTTCAGGGCTTTTTAAAATGCAGGCCCTTTGCTGGAATTTACTATTGAAAATAAAGGGTTCATTCAAAATAAATATGAGAATATGCAAAATCATGACACTGTTTATATTTTCCCAGGAGAAAATATAATGGCCAATTCTATTGATATTTATAAATATTCAGATCGAGAACTATTTATAGAGAAGGAATATTCAAAATCTTTATTCATTTCAATGAAAGAAATGGAGAATAAAAGGATTTGATGTAGCAGAATACAACATATCTTGCAAGGTCGCTATTGAGTAACACAGAAAAATAAATATTTTGTTTTTATCTATTATCCTAAAAATATTATCTTCTAATCAAAGAGGAGGAAAAGGAATTATTCAAATCTATGTAAACTCTAAAACCAATGCTACAAAAACTATTTTTCGCAAGATAGTAACCGTAAATTGGGTCGGGATCCAACAACTCCGCAAGGTTGTCTGAAACAAATTTCAGATGATTTCTCCTTTCAGACGCCCTCGTCCCGATAGGAGTTCCCATGTCGTCAATAAAATCGCCTGTAAAAGCAGCGACTTCAATGTTGTTTATACCCTTCCCGATTTCTGCAGGGCGCCTCCTCCTGCTCCTTCCACAGTGCAAGCCCATACCCTTCTTCCTCCCGTTCTTTGCCAATCTGGGCGGTACAAAACCGTTGCTAAAGATGTACGTCTCAACCGCATGCCCGCCTTCATCTTCAAAGCCAGCAAGACCAACCGTATCACTGGTGACGAACCCGCCCTGCCTGGCCGCATGGGCGTATTTTCCCACACCGCCACCAAACTGGCTTGGCTGAGGGCATTCTTCTTCAGTTAAAGTCCGCAAGCGCCACATCGTGTGTATCGGCGACATGTTCCACATGAGCAACAAGCTCAAAGAAACAGAAAGTATACATCAGAAGCATACTCGCAAACTTCATTCGTTTATTTCAGAATCATTTAGGCGAGACCATGAACTAAATAAATTTTATAACAGGTTCAGAAAAGCTCATTGGAAACAAAAAGCAATAGAATATCTACAATCGCAAGGAAGGCGCAAAAAATCCAAGGAAATTTTAAAATATCGCAAAGATTGTAAGGACAGGTAAATAAATTCTGATTATTTGATTGATTATATCAATTAAATTAAAAATTCAAAAGTGATATCAATTTTTATACATGGATTGATTTTTATTTCTTAAAAAGGATTGATAATATGGATGTATTAAATTTAGATCTGCCAGATTCATATAAACAATTTATGAATTCAAGAGATGAAATAGTTGATTTATATTATGAATTTAGCAGGAAAAAAACCTAAAAACTTTAAAAAGAATATGGTATTTGGTGTTCATTCATGCTAGAACAATATTCTTTCTCAGATAAAAGTACCTAATTATAAAAATTCTTTCCGATAACGAGCGTTATTTTTAAAGATATTGAAGGATTTACAACAGGAATAAATATTGAGCTGGTCAAAAATCATTTGCATTTGGATTAGCATCAAGTGAAGGTGGATATTATTTTTTCATCCTGAGAATTTTTAGTATTTGGGAAATCTATCCTGATTTATATATAAATTTTTAGCAGACACATTTGATGAATTCATAACAAATGCTAAATTTTGCCGGAAATGGGATCATAAAAATTGTAGTCTACACAGTGTAGAATACTTACTGCAGTTTTAGAATACCCACCTGTGAAAGGCTTGCAAGAAGCATGTATTTTCTTCATGCCATTGACTTAAGCCGTCTGAAAGATCTTTTCAGACAGCTTAAAAGTCTAGAGCCTATACAATCCAACTCTTCTAGTAGCAATCATCTAACCTGTTTCCGCTACTAGGGATGAATAAAGATGATGAGGAGCCTGTATTGTTCGAGAGTGAACAGATTTGGTTCAGCAAAGAGCCCGGCGGGTGCTTCTCTGATTAGTCGATAGTTCTGCGTTTTGCGCCTTTGGTGGTCGCAGAAGACGGAGAAAGCCGCCAACAAACCCACTACTTCCACTGCGACCAAATCGGCATCCCGCGCGAGATGACCGATAAGGACGGCAAGCTCTTGTGGTTCGGCAACTACACCGGCTGGGGTCGTCTGAAAGAGGAAACCAAGGTAACGGATAGTGCTTACCAACCGTTCCGCCTGCAAAACCAGTACGCCGACCGTGAAACGGGGCTGCATTACAATTTCTTCAGGTATTACGAGCCGGATGCGGGTCGGTTTGTGAATCAGGATCCGATTGGGTTAGAAGGTGGAAAAAATTTCTATTCTTATTCTAGTAATACTACTAAATGGATTGATATACTAGGATTATGTATTAAAGAGGCTGATTAAATGAAAACTATGGCTCCTCATAAAGGAAAGCGTAATGCCCCTTCTATTATGGTGGCTGCCTATCAGCGACAGGCCTCATTGAAGTCGCATCTAACGGAGATATACCAGGTAAAATTGCGCCAGAATTACAAGAGCTTGCAGATAGACATGGTGGGGTAGGAGCAAAAACTGAGTGTGGTAATACTATAGGTAGATGTGCAGAATTTAGAGCTGCTAATAAGTTACTTTTAGATAATCCTGATTTAAAATTAAAAAGACATTAAATTTACTAAAGCTAAGCGCCCTAGAACTGGCCAAGCAAGACCATATTGTGATAACTGCGTCAATATTTGGTGTAACAAATTAAACACTATTAAATATTAATTAGTATGATCAAAAAGGATTAAATCAATGATTATGTCAGAATTATTTATCGAGTCTCACGATTTAGATTGGTTCGCAATTAATGATAAAAATTTTTATTGCTCATTTTGCAACTGAGGCACTGATAAATTACCAAGCAAATTAAAGACATCTAAGTCATTATGGGAACAGCAATTTAACTTTTTAATAATCTACCTGATATTACGGAACCTGTATTTTGTGAGAATAATTTACCAATATTTGATAGCTTAAAAGAGAAAGAAGAATATTTAGAATCCTTTGCAGGTTACGCAAAAAGGGATTTTTAGTTATGATATAGATTTTTGATAGTTTAGTGTATAAACTAATAGCATTTCCTAAAAACCCCACCAAGCTAAATGAATTGCCCATAGCGCATTATGGCAGAAATGATTTAACATTAATTAATCATAATTATGATTGTTCTTCAATAATTACTATCTAAAAACAGCAAGTATAGATTGGTGCGAGCTCCCAATCAAACCAAAAGGCCGTCTGAAACACAAATCCTTTCAGACGGCCTACTATGCTCTTTAACAATCTAATTTCTACCGACCGCTGCCGGCCGTCCGGTGAATCCGATACACGGGCTGAAGTTTTTTTGAGAGTGAAACCGACTTTGCTTTTTGAAGGCATCCTGCCGCTGGTCTGGAGCCGCAGCTATTATTCCGACCAAGACGGTATCGGCTGGCTCGGCAAGGGCTGGAGCGTACCGGGTTGCCAACGCATCATCCGCGATACGGCGGGATTGGCCTATATCGACGATCAAGGCCGTTTGTTCCCGCTGCCGAAGTCGATGAAGACGATGAGGAACCGGTATTGTTCGAAAGCGAACAGGATTTGGTTCAGCAAAAAGCCCGGACGAGCAGTCTGCCAAAATGCGGCTGCTGTCGGTGTCGCTGCTGGAGGGTTTGCCCGTCTTCGGTGAACCGGTCCGGGTCGGCAGTCCGCTGGTTCGCCACGAATACAATAGCAGCGGTAACTTGGTCCGCATCATCGGCCGCGACGGCAACGTCAAACGCAGCTTCGCTATAAAAACAATCTGACGGTGTCGCACACGGATGCGGCAGGATTGGTATCGGAATACGAATACGACCATTACACCCCGACCGGCAAGGTGTTGCGCAACTGGACTTCTTTGGGCGAGGAATGGCGTTTTACCTATCACGACGGCTATACCGAGGTAACCGACGTGTTGGGCCGTACCGAGCAATATTATTACGATTACAACAACGAGTTGACCAAACGGGTGTTTGCCAACGGCAGCACCAATCTGGTGGAATGCGACAAGCTACGTCGTGGTATCTATAAGACTCAGAGTAAATTTGTCATCCGTTACGAACTCAGCCTCTTTTGTCGTCTGAAAAGCCGCGTAGGTTTATTGGAATTCGCACAGCTGTTCAGATTTTTCAGATTATAGAACCAGTATTTTGATGAAGGGCACGGCTGCATTACGAACTGATGTGGTATTATGAGGTTCAAAACAGGTTGTTTGTGAATCAGGACCCAATTGGGGTGCTGGGTGGGGAGAATCTTTATCAGATTAATCCGAAATCTTTGAAGTGGACTGATATGTAGGGCTATAATTTCTTTCCGAAGTTCAGCAAAGTAAATTCTATATAATTTTAAAGGGGAAATGTGGGATTTATGATTTTCAAACTCGCGAATTAGAAGATTTAGCAAGAAAAGGCGATGGTCAAAAAAACAATTAGGTAAGTATTTTTTTAGAGAGCGCAAGTTATGGAATACTATAAAATACTCAGTATTGTTCTAACAGATAATATTAGTTTTGAGAATATCACAAATAAAAATCGCAATTGCATTTAATATCAAATTAAAAACAGTGAATGATGATGGTAGATTGTTATCTATAGGAGAAACTGAAAAAAATATAAAGTTATTGTTATAGATAGATATGATGATTTAAGTTATCTATTATGTGACGAGAACCATACTTTTAGATATAAAGGTACATAAAGATATTTTTTTCAAAAAGACAAAAATCCTGGAAGAGGAAATAATTAGTATCCTAAAATGCAATAAAAATTTCATGGGAGAGAGGAATATGGGCTCCAGGAGGTATCACTAACGGTTATAGGGAAATTTTTCCCAGAAAAACTAAATCCAGTGAGCAATTAGGTTGGGCCAAAACCCAACCAAACTGTAAGGTCGTTTGAAAAACTTTCAGGTAGCTGTTGTGCGTCAGTCAGCTAATTAACAACACTTGCCTAACGGATTAAAATTTAAACTCTTAATTACATAAACAATTGGAGAACTAATGAACCATATTGAACTGATCAACTTAATTAAAAACAACTGTAAAACAGCAGCGCAAGAAAAGTATATCGACAGACTGGAAAAGAAATTTTCTATTAGGTCAAAAAGAACACTTGGAACACTGGAAGATTTGTATTCTAGCCTATTGGTAAACAAACAACACCAACTCTTGATAGACACATTACCTTATTTCCTGACAATAAAATTTGAAGGAAATTACAATCACTGGTATTGCATAGAACATATTTTAGAAGATATTTATTTTGCCATCTTGGCAATGGGCGGAAATGAAGTATTGGAAAACCAGATATTCTGCCATTATAAAACGGTGTATGATTTTATAAATAAAGACGGAAGCAGTAATAGATACGCCATTGATCTTTGAATGGAATAATTCTCACCAAGCTATTAATAAATTTAACGATGAAATCCGTTCTTGCGAAGAATATAAAGGTGTTCTATATGAAACTTCTGTTAGGTCAAGTTTAGTCAGGAGAGTTGTTTCCATAATTCTTTTGTGCAAAATCAAATCTTTAGAGTTTGATGATTCGCTACTGGAATTAGCTAATGAGCAATTAGAAATATTGAACAATGCTAAATATAAAAGGTATATTTAATATATGTGCTTGTTTGTTTAGCGAGTAAGCTGGGTTGCCAAACCCAATAGTTCTTCAGGTAGCCTTACTTCCACCGTTCAGATTACCTGAAAGCATGGCACAGGTCTTGCGGGTGGGGAAGAGTCTTTATGGATATGCGCCGAAAGCGATGAGGTAAGCTGATATGTTTAGGGGTTGGTATGTAGTGCTCCAAAAAATGGGTTCAGATCCAGCTGTAGCAGACAAAATAGAAGGCTATAGTAAACGTATTAAGTCCACGTAAAGGTATCAAGACGATGTTAGCTTTGGCTAGAGGGTAATTATGGAGAAACGAAGAAGAGAAGCGGAGCGAAAATCACTCTACAGTAGTGCCATAACCCATGCGTCAGAAACATCAAAATGTGCATGTAAAATGAAATTTTTGATACATACAAAATTTTTTAATGCAAAATTTATGTTATTAAATTAAAAAAAGTAAAGAATTTAAAATGGAACCAATAATATTAAACAATATACCCGATGAGATCCTTTCTTGATGATATTAAAGAATTGACGCAAGAATTTCCTATTGAGTTTCCAAATTTATTTAAACAAATAAAAGACTATTTAAATGTAGATACACAAAATATTTATATTACAGATTTTGTTGAAGATGAAAAATAACAGTGACTATTTCTATGGATATCTCTTTGATATTTTTAAAGTAGGAAGATGTACAAATATTCATTTGAGAAAGATAAATCAAAAATTTGAAGAAGTTAATATAAGTTCTTTAACATTAAAAAGATACATTTCAGCATTAAGGTATTACATTTATTGTAGCGGCTATTGGAAATTAGCAAACAGTAGCCTGCTCAGGTAGGGTATGTTCTCTACGCTCAGAAGGTTTCGGCTTTCATCCGTTTCAGGCTACCGGAAATATGCACTGTTTTTTTCGTTAAAGACTCCAAAAAGCCACCTGAATAATATTCACACCACAAATCAGTATCCCTCCATGAGGTGGCTGATTGGAGTGGCAAATGAACAAATGCGATAATGGTGGTGGAACGCGATATTGTACTTATAGGAAGGTATAAAAATGACCTTAATACCGAGTAATATAATTAATATATAGAAAGGTATAGTTATGAAAAAAATTATAGTAAATTTAAATTATGTGAAGAGTTGCAATTTATTCTAGATGAGGAAATAAAAGTAGGGAATGTTTTAACTGAGCTTCCACGCTGTACGAACTGGCCCTCAGGAAGGAAGTATTTTTGTTTCATTAACAAATAGACTAACTGCAGGTAAGAAAGTTTTAACAGATGATGTTTATTATTCTATTAATAATGATATTCATTATGGTTGGATTGATGAATGTGTATGCAAAATTCACCATAATTTATTGGTTGCAGGTAACTTAATTTACAAGTAAATATGAATGATTTATTTTTAACCTTTATAAAGTAACTATTTTTCCCGACTCATAGGTCAACGTAATACATTAGAACTTTTTCAATCGGACGAACGATGTTCTTTAATCCCCAGTTCTAGAAAGAATAACAGTAGTTCTTCTCCAGTTTGTGGTAGGGCAGTGACTTTCTTCGCAAGGTATGATAGATGGAAAATGGTTTATTGAGTCTTTTAGACTATGTTTCGATTATGCTAAAAAAAGTTTTCGTATATGGACAGTTTGATAAAAATTTTATTATTAATTGAGTTTAGAAGAATCCAAGGTTTTATTTTTCTGTAGGTATGGTTGATAAGAACCAGTTCCTCAAAATCAGTTGGCACAAACACGTTAACCGAAAATAATGTAGAATCTTAAAATGTCGAAATTAGAGCTCTGGGAGATGTAGTAATGAATGCTGATAATACTGTTAACGTTCAAATTTATTGGAGATCTCGAGAAGAAGGCGGTAGGAAGACGATTCCCCCTATTGGTCTTTTTTATCCTGTAAGTGAATTTGAAGATGGAGTTTTTCAAGAGAATTTTCCTAGGAGTATAGTCTTAGATATTTACGAGCACTTACCAAGTAAAAATATGAGTTATGCAAGAGCTCGGTTTCTTATAAGAAAAAATGACAAAATACCGCTGGGTACGAAATTTAAAATTTTTGATGGAGCGAGATGTATCGCGGATGTTATGTCAACTTTTTAAACAAACATGGGCTGGGGCTTGGAAATAACAACACCATAAGGCCGTCAGCAATATAAATCCTTTTAGGAGAAGGGGAATACACCCATAATGAATAACGGTTATCTTGCCAAAGTTTTGTTACTGAGGGGAGGGAGAAGGAATAGTGGATGCAGTAGGTTACACTGAAAAAGATGGGGACTGCACGATCCGATTCAGCAATGATGAGCTGCTGGTTATCTTTGACTGGATCGCCCAGTCTGACCAGCACGAAAATAATGAGTTGGATTCTGCCACGCAGCTAATATTTGAAGAATTTGAATGTTTACTGGAATCTATATTGGCAGAACCTTTTGATAATGACTATAGGCTACTCGTGCGAGCGGCGAAGTCAAGAATTATCCGGGAAACACAGCGGGGATTTTAAATAGGCTCTACTCCATCGTATAGGGCTTGAGGTTATTATCATTTCTGTATTTTTCATCCCAGTCATAGTAGTCTTGTGGCTTATCCACTGTGTGGCCCTTGTGCCAGTACCCTTCGCCGTAGGCTAGTATCATAGCCCAGTGGTATTCTTCGTCATGGCAGAGCATACCCACAGAATGGTAGTTAATACCTGCGTCAGAGCATAGTGGGGCATTCTTTATCATGTCATATGCCAGTTCAGGGGTAAAGCCAAGGTAACGGGTTAGTATTCCGTGTATCGTGCACAGCCAAGTTTTTCTATGAAAAATAAGTTGATCTCCGGTTTCTGGATCGGTGAATACCATATTGTCATGAGCATCTTTAAACATGTGTTTTTCGTTTCAGTTTAAGTTTCTAATACTGTGCACAAGAGTACCCTAAACACATATAAAAATGGTAAATATTGTCATGTGGTTAGTGGAATAGTTCACTGTATTATAGAAAATTTGCTATGTCTCTTTTATGGTTAAAACTACATTTTATAGTGAGCTAGTACACTGGAGGTTCTCATGAAGGCCGTTGTTGTTCCTGAGCATGTTGATGGTTCAGTAGTTGTTACTGATGTTCCTGTGCCCGAGGTGGGGCACGGTCAGGCGCTCGTGAAGCTAGAGTACTCCGGCGTCTGCCACACCGACCTGCACGTTGCGGCTGGCGATTTCGGTAAGGTTCCGGGGCGCGTCCTGGGGCATGAGGGTATTGGTATTGTTACCGAAGTTGGTGAAGGCGTTGAATCTCTCAAGCCCGGTGATCGTGTCTCTATTGCGTGGTTCTTCCAGGGGTGCGGGCACTGCGAATACTGCACCTCCGGCCGGGAGACCCTGTGCCGTACCGTCAAGAATGCGGGCTACACCGTGGATGGCGCCATGAGCGAGTATGCCCTTGTCACGGCAGATTATGCCGTGAAGGTTCCCGAAGGTTTGGATGCGGCACAGGCAAGTTCGATTACCTGCGCGGGCGTAACCACCTATAAAGCGACGAAGGAATCTCAGGTGCGTCCAGGGCAGTGGCTGGTTGCCTACGGCGCTGGCGGGCTGGGCAACCTAGCGGTGCAGTACGCCAAGAAGGTTTTCGGCGCCAAGGTTATTGCCGTCGATATTAATGATGACAAGCTGAAGCTTGCCGCCGAAACCGGTGCCGACATCACGATTAACGGTCGTGAGGTTGAAGACGTACCAGCAAAGATTCGTGAGGTGACTGGTGGGGGAGCACAAGCCGCCGTAGTGACTGCGGTATCGAAGGTCGCTTTTAACCAGGCGGTTGAGAGCGTACGTGCCGGGGGCAGCGTAGTAGCTGTGGGGCTTCCGCCTGAGAAGATGGAACTGTCTATCGCGAAGATCGTTCTTGATGGGATTCGCGTGCTCGGCTCGCTGGTCGGTACCCGTCAGGATCTTGCCGAAGCGTTCCAGTTCGGCGCCGACGGGCTCGTTGTCCCAGTGGTTCAGCTGCGCAAGGTTGATGAGGCTCCGCAGGTTTTCGAGGAGATGAGTGCGGGTAAGATTACCGGGCGCATGGTGCTCGATTTCGCAAGTATCTGGTAAATCCTCCTTACTAGAGAAAAGGGTGTTCCTTTACCCATATGGGTAAAGGAACACCCTTTGGTTATGTGTACCTAGTAATGCAGGTGGTTAGCGCATACGGTACAGGAATGCTGCCATAGCTCCACGGCTGACAGAATCGTACGGGCGGAAAGTGCCATCACCGTAACCTGCGGTGATCTTCCGAGACTCAAGCCAGATAATTTCGCGGTAGAAGGAGTTATTGGCGCGAACATCCTTAAATCCGGAGCCGTGAACTGCCGGGATAACGGGGCTGCCGCTGTAACGGTACAGGAATGCTGCAGTTGCTTCACGGCTGACGGCCTCGTTCGGGCGGAAAGTACCATCACCGTAACCGGTGGTGATACCGCGCTGGTGCATCCACACGATTTCCTTGTAGAAGGGGTGGTTGGTAGGTACATCCGAGAAAGGAGATGTCTTCGGCAGGTTTACGGCAGGGGAGCCAGCCATCCGGTAGAAGTAGGCTGCCATTGCGCCGCGTTCCACGCTTTGATCCGGGCGGAAAGTACCATCACCATAACCAGTGGTGATTTTCCGCGAAGCAAGCCACTCGATTTCAGTGTAGAAAGCCGCGTGAGTAGGAACATCGCTGAAACGGGTCTTTACTGCAGGCTTAGGAGCCGGTGCGGGCGTGGCCGGGTGCCATGAGCGGTTGGTTGCCTGCGGGTGGAAGCCAAAGCTTTCAGATCGTTGAAGGAACCAGGGAAGAAGTTGGAGTCACCAACAAACGGGCCGTCGGCTGAGAACTGCCAAATATCGTAGGACTTCCACCCGTTGGGAGTGGGACCAGGAACATAGTTATAGTTCGCCAGGTGAAGCAGAGTCTTACCGAACTCGCCGGTTCCTACACACTGGCTCCACCAGGAGTTAGCGGTATAGACCATAGGGTAGCGTCCGGTGAGTGAGCGGTAGGTTTCGTTAAAATCACGAATCCAGTTGGTCAGCTGGGCAGGGCTCAGGTTGTAGCAGGTATTGCCATACTGGGAGTAGGGGTTGAACTCAATGTCGAGTAGACCAGGAAGGGTGCGGCCATCATTGCTCCAGCCCCCACCATGGTTCACAAAGTAGCGAGCCTGGTCAGCACCTGAGGAGGTGCGGGGGTTGGCAAAGTGGTAGGCTCCGCGGATCATACCAACATCGGCTGATCCAACATACTGCTGTGCGAAGTAAGGGTTGGTGTAGTAGGTGCCCTCAGTTGCTTTGGTGTACGCAAAGCGTGCACCGCCGTTGTATGCTTCCTGCCAACGCACATTGCCTTGGTGAGAGGAGACATCCATACCGAGGGTGCCGCCGCTGGGCGTCCAGGTTGCTGCAGGCCCAACTCCCTTTGGCACGCCCGTGCCCGCCCGGTGCCTCGGTGGCGCCTTCAGCTGGCAGGCCAAGACGTTTACGTTCACCAGCACCCATGGCGGTGTTCATGTCCTCGGTGGGTGGGGGAACATCCTCATAAGATATCGTGGCGGAGGGGTCAGCGGCGGGTTCTTCAGCCGCGACAGCTGGGGCGAAAGAACCTGCCAGCATGGAGAGAGCACCTAGCGAGACCAGGCATTTAGATAGTTTCTGATTCCGAGAGAAGAGGCTCATAGTATAAGTAACCTGCAATCTTCAAATAGACTTGTGTTTGAGTGTGAATAAACGTGAAGTTGAGTGACATCTACGCATTAGTGCTTTCGGGGTCTTTTAATGCCCCTGGATTATTTTGCATCTTTACTGAGAGCTCACAATAAAGATGCACCCTTGCACGCATCTCATTGTAGGGAAAGATTTTGTTAATTTTCAAGATAGATACTCAGTTAACGAGCCCCTTCAGGTAGGGGTAGAATTTGTTGGACTAAAGCCTTAAGGAACGAATACATAAAGGTAAGAGTATTCTAGTATCTGATTGAACATAACATAAAGTGTGTGCGATGGTTGAGGTGGTTAGTTGAAGCTAAAGGTTTATAGAGCATTGTATAAAGATTGAATTTTTATGCCAATCCATGCACGCATATTCTTCAGCTGGAAAGTAGTTTTTCTTCTAATTGGAGATGATTTGTGCCACAATCCCTTGCATCTTGGGTTGCCTTCTTCGATTTCTGTGGTGCTGACGCTTAGGAAGGCCTTGACCGTCTCTTCAAGGAGGACGTGGATGTTCTGCAGGGAGTGAAGGCTGGGGGAGTGATTGGTCACTGGTACGGATGACGCTCGTATAGGTCAGGCAAAAATACTCGCATACCTATGCAAGTTGTTATTACAGTATGTTTCTTAGGTGATCGAGGCGGAAGGAATAAAGATGTGGTGCATATCGAAAGGTAGTGTATAGGTATGCCCTTGTCTTCTTAGGGTTATTATTACGTATAAGGTGCAGCCATTATCTGCTTTTTGCCACCCATAAAAATATCCATGAGATATGTCACGTTCAATGATTGATGGTGTTCTGCGGGATCGTGGGAGCGGTCCACGGCTTACAGAGACTATCTGCTAATCTATGCACATCTGTGAAGGTGCAGACCTGCTGCCCGTGCCCCTCTTAGTTACCTTCTTTGATAAGGGGGGCGTGTGCCTGTGTGTGGTATGGATCTGGAGCCGCCACCTTATCCAGTGGGGTTTGAGTGACGCACTATGAGTGCAAGGTCTGTCTCGGTCTTTTTTCTGGCGGGGTGATCTGTAGTTTTGCTGCGAGGAATGTGGTTCTGGGGCCAGGTGGGAAGTGTGTATGTGTAGGTGAGAATAATGTGTGTGTATTTTGAGAATAAAAAAGGAGGTGGGCCGCACACACAAGACCCACCTCCAGTTCTCCAAATACAGTTAACGCGGCCTCGCATCCGCTGTACTCGGAAACCTACGGTCGGAGGAGGAGAGAAAAACCTCCGACCGTGTATCTATTGCCCTCGTTGGTATGGGGCAAGTTTGTAGGGAAGTGCTCTTTGAATTAGATAAGCTTTGCTACTTCCTGCGCAAATGGCTCAAGGGAAGCGCGATTGGTGTAGTCTGCTCCCTCGGTACCATAGCAATCAAGCATCTGTTGGATGCCCTCATTTGGGTTGGGCTTAGCGGCAAGCCAGGCACGAACAGGGCCTTTGAGGGCTGCCTTATGGGTTAAGGATAGCTCTGACCATTTAATGCCGCCGCGTAAGTGAGCAACAGGCTGTCCTTCGGTGAGCTCAGCAGTGTAACTCTTAGCAACAGCTTTATTCAGAAGATCCTTGGAGTACTCACCAGTGAATGAAACGGTGAAAAACGCGGTGCGTTTGCGCTTGGGTAGTAAGAGGGGAACGATCTTTTTGCGTAATGAGGGTGCTCCGGTCAGGAATCCACCGTAGTCACTCCCACCAATTACTACAACATCAGCAGCTTCTGCCTGTTCGGGGGTTACCTTAACGGCGGGAACCGTTTCGACCTCGGGTGCCTGAGGCAAAGCTCGTAGATCTTCAGCAAGCCATGTGGCGTACTGCTCTGTGTAGCCATAGACTGAGCCGTAGATAATAAGTGCGCGTGTGGTGGACACCGGCAACCTCCAGGGCAAATTTGCATAAAAGATACTAATTATTGATTCAAGTCTAGGGCAGGTGCCCCTAAATGTGAAATCACCTCAAGGGTGACTCTATTCACAATAGAAGACTTGTGGGTATTAACCCTCCAAAAATGGGTGACAACTATGAGACTATCACCCTGTTTCTCTCCCAATCTGCGGGTCAAAAGTCCCTATACTTGAAGGCAGGATATTCATAATACAGCACGTTGTGAACGTGCGGTTTTCTGTGGATACATGTGGGAGTTTCCCCGTGTGCTCCCGCACAAACAATGGGTCTTAACCCTAAGGCCCGCGCCACAACTCACGAAGGTTAGGTACATGAGGCGAGCAAAAATCGTTGCAACAATCGGTCCCTCCATCTCCGCACCCGACAAAATCGCCGCGGCAATCAAAGCGGGCATGAATGTGTCCCGTTTGAACATGAGCCACGGTGACCATGATGTTCACACCAACTCTTACAACACTATTCGCGAACAGTCTGCAAAGCTTGGTAAGGAAGTTGCAATTCTTGCCGATTTGCAGGGGCCGAAGATCCGCTTGGAGCGTTTTAAGAACGAGAAAGAAATCCTTGAGCCCGGTGCCGATTTCACCATTACCTCTGAAGAGGTAGAAGGTACTCAGGAAATCTGCGGTACCACTTATAAGGGGCTGCCCGGCGACGTGAAGCCTGGCGATAAACTATTGCTGGACGACGGCAAGATTCAGCTTGAAGCTGTTGAAGTTACCCCAACCCGTGTTCGTACCCGTGTTATCGTGGGTGGCCCGATCTCAAACAACAAGGGCATTAACTTGCCTGGTGCGGCTGTTTCGCTACCCGCGTTGACTGAGAAGGACGAAAATGACCTGCGTTTTGCACTGCGCTTGGGTGTAGACATTATTGCGCTTTCCTTCGTCCGGTCCGGCAAAGATGTTGAGCGTGTGCACGAGATCATGGAGCAAGAAGGGCTGCGTATCCCCGTGATCGCCAAGATCGAAAAGCCGCAGGCGGTGGAGAACCTGCAGGACATTATCGATAAGTTCGATGGCATTATGGTTGCACGCGGCGATCTGGGCGTTGAGCTACCATTCTCTGAAGTTCCGCTGGTACAAAAGCAAGCTATTCAAATGGCTCGCCGCTGGGCTAAGCCTGTGATTGTAGCTACCCAGGTGCTTGAGTCGATGATTAGCAACCCAACCCCCACTCGCGCGGAGGTCTCTGACTGCGCCAACGCAATTCTTGATGGTGCTGATGCGGTCATGCTGTCCGGTGAGACCTCAGTGGGTAAGTACCCGATTATTACGATCTCAGCGATGGCCTCCATCATTAGTGATACCGAGAAGAAGGGCCTGTACCGCGTGCCCGAACTCGACCGTAAGCCGCGTACCCGCGGCGGCGCTATTACCCGGGCAGCAGTAAATATTGCTGAGCAGCTGGATGTTGATTACATCAGCACCTTCACCCAATCGGGTGACTCCGCCCGCCGTTTGGCTCGTTTGCGTCCCAAGAAGCCTGTGCTTGCGTTTACCCCGAACCCGAAGGTCCGTGCCTTTATCTCGCTGCTGTGGGGTGTTGAAGCAGCCCACGCGCAGCTCACTGCTGATACTGATGGTATGACCAAGATTGTGGACGACTACCTAATGGAGCATAACCTGGCAGAGAAAGGCGACCTGATCGTCATGACTGCCGGTTCACCTCCCGGTGTTGCTGGCTCGACCAATACGGTCAGGGTGCACCGCATCGGTGACCGTGACGAGACCGGAGCTAAGCTGCCAGAGGAACGTGAAGCAGTGCGTCCTTACGCCGACGAAGATCACGACTAATACTCGGGTAGGCCCAGATTCTCTAGCTTCTTGAGATCATAAAAGGTTGAGCCCCAAGGAAATTTCCTTGGGGCTCAACCTTTTCATGAAGGTAGCGGGTGATCATGTGCCCGCCAATAAAATCGGTGATTGTGATTCAGAGCTGATGAATCCCAGATGTGTGGGGTGCCCGAGGTGGGACTCGAACCCACACTCCGTAGAACCTGATTTTGAGTCAGGCGCGTCTGCCAATTCCGCCACTCGGGCGCACACGCAATGTGTACGGCATTGATTCTACATCATACGGCGCCGCAAAATCGAATTTAGGGGAAAACAACGCCCAACCGTGCTCTACCCTAAATTTCTGAATGAAACAAGTGTGTACTGTAGATGAAGAAATATGAACTGCTGTAGACTTGAGACGAGAAGAAATTGCAAAAGGAGAGAGTTTTGTCAGAGCAGACCACTCATGACCACGAGGGAGACGCAGACGCTCCGGCACGCACCGTTGTTGTTGCCGAAGACGAAGCGCTGATCCGTCTCGACATCGTGGAAATCCTACGGGAACGCGGTTACGAAGTTGTTGCTGAGACCGATAACGGGAAAACCGCCATTGAGCTCGCCCAAAAGCACCGGCCTAATCTGGTGCTCATGGACGTGAAGATGCCCATTATGGACGGCATTACCGCCGCCGAAGAGATCGGTAAGGAACAAATTGCCCCCGTAGTACTTTTAACCGCATTCAGCCAGAAGGAGCTGGTGGACCGCGCGGTTGAGGCTGGGGCCATGGCATATGTGGTAAAACCGTTCACTCCCAATGACCTGTTCCCTGCCATTGAAGTGGCTATTGCCAGGTACGAGCAAATTCGTGCCCTTGAAAAAGAAGTGGGCACTATCCGCGACCAGTTCGAAACCCGTAAACTAGTGGACCGCGCAAAGTCATTGCTCATTACCAAAATGAGCCTGACCGAACCTGAAGCATTCCGCTGGATTCAAAAAACTTCGATGGATCGTCGTCTTTCAATGCGCGAAGTTTCAGACACCATCATTAAGCAGTTGTCATAGGAACATAGAGAACTGTAGCAGAAGGTGTGTGTGCCCCCATAACGTAACGTTATGGGGGGGGCACACACCTTAATCTTTTTAACGTTTAGAGAAGGTTGCCTCATCATCATGTTTTAGCGGGGGAGCGGTTGGCGAGCTGGCCCATAGGGCCCCGACCGTCACAACTAACAGTGCTGGCCACCATAGGCCGCCCAGGTTGTATGCAGCAATAAAACAGACAATAACAGCCCCAATAAGAATAGGCATCGCAATGCGTTTGGCCCGTTTAATCTTGGGATACCGCTGATAATAGGGAGCGCGTGCCATGAGGCTCCTTTCCATGGATGGTACTTTAGCGGGCGGTGCGGGGGATAAGCATATTAGTGATGCGCGCCGAACATACGCCTCTGCCAGCCTCATCGGTAATTTCTATGGTGTGAACGCAGACGGTGCGTCCCAGCTTAACGGCGGTGCACACAGCGGTTACATATCCTGCAGTTGCTGGGCGCAGATGGGTTGCGTTAACATCCACCCCCACAGCCATGCGTTCTATGCCCCCGTGCACTCCGGAGGCTAGGGAGCCAAGGGTTTCAGCAAGAACTACGGACGCCCCACCATGCAGGAGCCCCGCAGGCTGGGTGTTTGGTGCGACGGGCATCGTGGCTACCGCACGTTCGGCGGATAACTCGCTCAAGCGAATACCCATAGCGGGGATAAGCCCGCCAAGACCATGCGGGAAAAGAGGATGTAATTTCTCAGGAACACCGTGCGCGGTCAGTTCCGCGATGACGGTGGGGGAAAGCTCAAGGCTGGAATCAGTCATGCCTATAAGTGTACCCCTGCCCCACCGCCCCTTGAGAAACCCGAATAAGAATACTACCGTTGGGTGAGAGACATCTTCGACTAAAGCTAATATGCCGGTTTCTAATGCTACAGGGCCGGTATGGACTGGGAGACATGATGAACACCGTAGAACAGATTTTTGAGCTGTGGCACAGCTACGCTCAAGAACGGAACACAGAAGGGCTGCTGAGTCTCTACGCTGAAGATGCTGTGTTTGAAAGTCCGCTGGTTCCGGCAATCCTTGATGATGCCCGCAGCGGGGTGCTACATGGTAAAAAAGAGATTGAGCGGTTCCTGAGTGAAGGCACTCAACGCCGCCCCGACGAGCTGGTGAAATGGTACCGAACCGGTGAATACCTGACGGACGGCAGGATGCTCGTATGGGAATACCCGCGTGAAACCCCAGACGGTGAGCAGATCGATATTTTAGAGCTCATGATTATTGAGCAGGGCCTGATTGACCAGCACCGTATCTATTGGGGATGGAAAGGATGCCAGCACATTAGCGGGGCCCTTGCCAGCAGCGTGGCACGCGTCCGTCCATAATATAGAGGATGCGCCCACCGCTGTGTAGCAGGCGGTGGGCGCATCCTTATAAAAATGGGTGCCCAGGCTAGGGCCGGTAGTACTAAGCCGAGATAGACTCGGCTTTCTCAATATCTTCATCACGGATTTCGGAGTCGGGGTTAATGCCCATGAGCTTAGAAAACCGCTCGGTAAATGTTGCGATGGTCGCGTCCCCAGTCACGTTGGTAGCGGTGCCGAAGGAATCCTGCGCCAGGTACAGGGCGATCATGAGCGCAATCATTGACTCGTTAAAGCCCAGCATTGATTCCAGCAGCCCGATAGCGGTCATCACGCCACCACCGGGTACACCAGGGGCTGCCACCATCATAATGCCCAGCATCAGCACGACTGGGGTGACAGAGGCGAAACTTGGGTTCTGCCCGTCATGTATAGTACCGCCACAGCGCATGAGGTGATGGTAATCATTGACCCCGACAGGTGGATGGTGGCGCACAACGGGATAGCAAAATCAACCACTCGGGACGCAATACCAGCTTTTTTAGCGGAACGCACCGTAACAGGGATAGTAGCCGCCGAGGACTGGGTGCCGATTGCAGTGAAATACGCCGGGAGCATGGTTTTGAGCATCTTCGCCGGGTTGCGTTTAGAGACTGCACCGGCCGCCGTGTACTGAATACACAGGGTGAACCAGTGCAGAAGAATAACCATAATGAACACCATGCCGAAAACTGACAGGATCTTCACCACCTGGCCTGCGAGGGTCATATTCGCAAACACCCCCACAATGTGCACCGGCAGCAGGGGAATAATCACATAGCCGAGCATTTTCTCGACGATCACCTGAAAATCTTCGAAAAGGTTCAGCATCGACCTGCTGAGCGCTGTGATACCCAGACCGAGGATGAATGAAAGTATGAGGGCGCTCATCACACTCATAATGGGCTCAAGTTTAAACGTGACGTACCCGCTGGAAAGCGCGTTCTCGGGGTTATCGAACGATTCAAGTTGCTGACCCTTGAGGAGAATTGGGTACAGGAAAAGGGCTGCGGTAAGCGCTAAGAACCCCGCGACAATACTTGACAGGTACGACAGGCCTACCGTTACCCCCAGCATCTTCCCTGCGCCCTGGGCCAAGGAACCAATACCCGGGACGATGAAACCGATAATGATGAGCGGGATAGCGAAACTCAAAAACGCACTAAAAATAGTGGAGAACGACACAAAAATTTGCACCACAACGTCGGTGGGAATGGAAATTTTCGCAGCGGAGTTAATGCCGCTAATAAGCCCTGGTGTGAGCGAACCGATGAGCACGCCGCCAAGGATGGCGATAACAATCCACGCCAGAAGCGGGATTTTCTGAAGCACTTTCATGATGTCCTCAAAGTTGTGAATCCGTGTGTTTATTTCTGGTTCCACGGCTATCGTGTAACTATAAGGTTTTATCGTAACCTGAGTACCGCCGCTTATTCCAGCAGCGCAACCACAAAACCGCGGCAATACACCATGTACAGGCTGCGGTGTGGGCGTTACGGGTGTGGAAGCTGCAAACAGTATGGTGCAGCCTTGGAGCAGCTGCACAATAAACGTTTACCTCCATAATTTATGTGGCACGAAGCAACATTTAAAGCGCACGGAAACCCTTTTTGATAGGGTGAGAAAACTACCGTGAGAAAACCCGTCGCGCCCCAGCCAGTGCAGATGAAACGGAGAGAAACATGTCTAAAAACCCGCCCCCTAGCGCTCCCCGTACCCTTGAGATAATCGCTGAACAGAACCAGGGATTGCCAGGGCAGTTCCTCGCCGCCTATTCACCGAAAACCCAGAAAATATATATCGCAGGAACCTTCAACGCCGCCTCACACCGCGGTTCCTGCGTGGCCACTATCGCCCGCGTTGACCCGCAGACCTTGGCCATTGAAGCAACCGCGCAGCTACCCGTCATTGATGAGGCACACCCTAACCTGATCGGTGAATACCAGTTGTGCGGCGCATTCGGCTTGAGCGTTGATGATACGCGCGGCACTATCTGGGTGACTGACCCGACCACCTCCTCCGTGGCCGTATACGACCGTGATACGTTCGCCCCTATTTGGAGCAGCTACCAGCCCGACGTATCGCTAGAACAACAGCCTGTGAATCACCCGCGTGAAGTGCTGGTGCTAGAGGACATCGGTAAAGCCGTAGTGACCGGCCCCGGCGGGTACTGGTTTATTGATACCGGAACCTACGCAATCACCGCCCACAACCCAGTACCTGGCTCCCTGCCGCACACCCTCACTGTTACCCGTGACACCCTCGGCGGGAATATCTACCTCAGCGACTACAACCTAGACAAAGTGTATGAGGTAAGCCCCGCTATTGGGGAGGCAGTACGCACCATTAATGTTCCTGCCGGAGAGACCTCCGACTTCTCACGCGTCAATACCCACGGGGTGGCAATCAATAACTCGCTCAACGAAATATATGTCTCAACTCAGGGCGAGAACGGCAAGAACTCCGGGGTTCAGGTGCTTGATAAATCAGCGGCTCGTTCAAACAGTTCATCCCTTATGGGATAACTCCCACAGACATTATTGCGGACGAAACCCGGGACTTGGTGTACCTCACCGACTTCGGCCCCACCTCGGTGCACCCGGCAGATAGCGGCGGGGGAACGGTCGCTGTTATTGATGCGCGCACCAAAAGCGTGGTGGCTGAGGTGCACATTGCCTCGGGGAAAGCGAATCATCTCACCCTGCTGCCGGACGGCATGGTTATTGCACTTGATAAGGCCGGAACCCACAAAAACGTTGAGGTGGGGTTCCATATTGATCCGGTCACCGGTAAACACGTGAACTCCGCGATAGATGTGCACGCCAGCGGCACCACCCCCATTAATGCCGATTCCATCACCAAAATTACGGTGGCGCTAAACAACGCTGGCTAATACTGCAACTGCGGTCCGTGGGTGCGTCGAAACCGCGCGGGGTGTATTCCCTATACGTTTAAGGCGCGCTCACCGTGGCGGCTCCTGAGCCGTATGACGTCGGCAGAGCACTTGCGATCACCACCGCCTCAACATCCCTAGACCTCGACGGTAAACTAGAGTAGATGAGTACTTCTGATAAGACCCTCCTTCTGATTGATGGCCATTCCCTAGCCCTGCGCTCCTTCTTCGGTATCTATACTATGGCCGAGAAAACCGGGCAGCACGTCTTTGTGCGTAGCGATGGGCAGCATACCGAAGCTGTGCACGCCTTCCTCTCAACCTTGCTCAACATCATTAAGGACTACCGCCCCAGCCACATTGCGGTTGCCTTTGACCTGCCTGGTGGCACGTTCCGCACCGCAGAATACAGCGACTACAAGGGTGGTCGAACCGAGATCCCGCAGGCATTTGACGGGCAGATCGACCTGATTAAGAAGATGCTCACCGCCTTGCGTATCCCCGCGCTCACGCAGGAGAACTACGAGGCCGATGACATTGTCGCCACCCTTACCCGCCGCGGAACCGAAGAGAACTACCGAGTATTTATCCTCTCGGGCGACCGCGATATTTTTCAGCTGGTTACCGACACAGTGACCCTGTTGTACCCCGTCACCACAGGCCCCTCCAGGGGTATCCAGCTGATGGATCCTGCCGCTGTAGAGAAAAAAACTAAAGTACCCCCGCGCCTATACCCCGACCTTGCTGCGCTCACTGGTGAACAGGCCGATAACCTGCCCGGCGTTCCCGGCGTGGGGCCCGGGTTTGCTGCAAAATGGTTAACCGAATACGGCGACCTTGACGGGGTGATCGCCAACCAAGACAGCATTAAAGGCAAAAAAGGGGAGGCCCTTCGCGAAAATATTGAGAACGTGCGCCGTAACCGTCGCCTCAACCAGCTGGTGGATGACCTCAACATACCACTGGACCTGGGGGAAGACACCAGGTTCCTTCCCGACCTTGACGCGCTGGATTCCTTCTTCGATGAGGTTCAATTCCGCACCATCCGCAAACGCGCCCATGACACGTTAGGCCCGGTAGTGCGTGCTGCTGGGGCTGCCACGCGCACCGCAGCGGCAACCGCTGGGGGTGAGGTTAACGAATTCGGGCAGGGGACGCTCTTTGCCGTGCCGGGGCAGCAACCCGCCGCCCCGAAAACGTTACCTTCTGGGCCTGTCTTTGAGCCTATCGCAACGGATAAACCGGTCACCGCGCAAACCGCCGCGCAGTTTCGCCATTGGTGCACCCAGGCTGCTACCGAAGGCTACGGTGAAGGCCTTGATGTGCCTGAACGGCTTAAAGGTGCCGTAACCCTCCTGCCGGTTATTGATGTGCCTGTGGCCCGCGAAGGCGTGAAAACCACAAAAACTAAAATCCGCTCGGCCGAAGAGAATCCCGTGCTTCGGGGGTTAATCCTCACCAGCAAAAGCTCTTCCCTGTGGGTGGATACCGTCACTATCGAGGAAGAGCTCAATAGCGCACTCGCGGCGTGGCTCTCCGATAGGAATGCGCACAAAATCGTGATGGATTTAAAGATTCAGCGGAAGCTTCTGCACGAAAACGGGTACGAGTTAGAAGGTGCCGTGGAGGACCCCGCTCTTTCGTCGTACATGTGCGGGCATATCCCCGCTACTACACGCCGTCTTTTCGCGGAACGTATTGAAGACTTGGCGGAGAAATACCTGTGGATTCCCGCCGAAGACTACGGTGAGCTCGTATTCTTGCCCAGAGGACATTATGGGACCCGAAAACCTGCGTTATTTCACTCAGGTATCCCGAGTTATTCGTGAACTGGCGCGGCAGCTCCACTTTGAGATGGCAGAACAGGGGCAGCTGAAAATCTATGAGGATATTGAACTTCCGCTACTGTATGTGCTCGCCGATATGGAACGTGCTGGCATTGCCGTCTCTGATGCCCTGCTTGAGGAGCTCAACGGAACATTCGCCTCGCGTGCGAGCGCCGCTGAGGAACAAGCGAAGGCCGTGGTGGGGTCACATATCGACGGCGAAGAGCTGAACTTGGCTTCGGTGAAACAGCTGCAGACTGTACTATTCGAGAAACTGGGGTTGCCAAAGACCCGCAAAATAAAAACCGGGTACTCGACTGATTCAGAGTCAATGACTGACCTGCTGGGTAAGATCTCTCCCGAATCTGACGGGGCTCAGTTCTTAGTATCTTTGCAGGGGTACCGCGATAATGTGAAACTCAAACAGACCGTTGAGGGGCTGCAGAAAGCGGCACGTATTGACGGCCGTGTGCACACCACCTTCCAGCAGGGGGCAGCATCCACGGGGCGTCTTTCTTCAACCGCGCCAAATCTGCAGAACATTCCGGTGCGTTCTGAGGCAGGGCGGCGCATCCGTGATGCGTTTATTGTGGCGCCTCATCCTATTGACGGTGTGGAGTATGAGGGGCTGCTAACCGCCGACTACTCGCAGATTGAGATGCGTATTATGGTGCATCTTGCAAAGGACGAGAAGCTTATTGCCGCTTACCAAGAAGGCGAAGACCTGCACCGTTTCGTGGGGTCTGAAGTGTTCGGTGTGGCTCCTGAGGACGTGACCTCGCAGATGCGCTCGAAGGTGAAGGCGATGTCGTACGGGCTGGCGTATGGGCTGTCTCGTTTCGGGCTGGCGAAGCAGCTGAACATTAGCTCTGATGAGGCGGGCCAGCTGCGCACGAACTACTTTAAACGGTTCGGGCGCGTGGGACGTTTCTTGCGCGGCGTACTGAAACAGGCCCACGCTGACGGCTACACGCAGACTATTTTTGGCCGCCGCCGCCAGCTCCCCGATTTAGACTCGCCCAACCGCACCCGGCGTGAGGCGGCTGAACGGGCCGCGCTGAACGCCCCAATTCAGGGTACTGCAGCAGACATTATTAAAATCGCGATGATTAATATCCACCGACGCCTGCGCGACGAAAACCTGAAAACCCGTATGCTCTTGCAGGTGCACGATGAGATCATCCTTGAGGTTGCACAAGGGGAACGGGAAACTGCACAGCGTATCCTGGTCGAAGAGATGAGCGGTGCAGCGCAGCTGTCGGTTCCGTTGGATGTGCAGGTCGGCTGGGGTAAATCCTGGCAGGAAGCCGGGCATTAAGGAAGTCCTGGCTGCTGTCACGGCAGTACATTAGCGGGGGTAAAGTACGATGTGTGGCGGCTACACGCCGTTGCATTCGCCTTAGATGCGTGTTGTTCATTGACGACACGCCCGAGATTCGCATACACTAGTAATTGCGTGTATTGGCACTTCTGTGCGCCCTCACCATTGGTGGGGGCTTTACTAGACGGTTCGCCGAATAGTCTGGTTATTACGGTATGCGCGGTAAGTATCCGTCAGACTCGACGCATCCTTCCGGGGCGAGCGCTTCACAGCGCATTACCGGAGGCCGAGGCATACTGCCATGGTGGATGCGCCGACCTATAAGTAATCCAATTGGAGCCCTAACTATATGAGCACCAACATCCCTCAGGTCGCAATCAACGACATTGGCAACGAGGAAGAATTCCTCAAGGCAGTTGACGAGACCATCAAGTACTTCAACGATGGCGATCTCGTCTCCGGTCAGGTTGTTAAGGTTGATCACGATGAGGTTCTGCTCGACATCGGTTACAAGACCGAAGGCGTCATTCCCTCCCGCGAGCTCTCCATCAAGCATGACGTTGACCCCGGCGAAGTCGTAACCGTCGGCGACGAAATTGAGGCTCTCGTCCTCACCAAGGAGGACAAGGAAGGCCGCCTAATTCTCTCCAAGAAGCGTGCACAGTACGAGCGCGCATGGGGCGACATCGAAAAGATCAAGGAAAACGACGGTGTTGTCACCGGTACCGTCATTGAGGTTGTCAAGGGCGGCCTTATCCTCGACATTGGGCTGCGTGGCTTCCTGCCCGCGTCACTGGTTGAGATGCGACGCGTCCGTGACCTCGCACCCTACATTGGTCAGCAGCTTGAAGCGAAGATCATTGAGCTTGATAAGAACCGCAACAACGTGGTGCTCTCCCGCCGTGCATGGCTTGAGCAGACCCAGTCTGAGGTTCGCTCCACCTTCCTCAACCAGCTCGAAAAGGGCCAGGTGCGCGATGGCGTGGTTTCCTCCATCGTCAACTTCGGTGCTTTCGTGGATCTGGGCGGTGTGGACGGCCTGGTGCACGTCTCCGAGCTGTCCTGGGAAGCACATCGACCACCCCTCCGAGGTTGTCGAGGTTGGCCAGAAGGTCACCGTCGAGGTGCTAGAGGTAGACCTGGATCGCGAGCGTGTCTCGCTGTCTCTGAAGGCCACCCAGGAAGACCCGTGGCAGGCATTCGCCCGTACCCATGCTCTGGGCCAGATCGTTCCCGGCAAGGTCACCAAGCTTGTTCCCTTCGGTGCGTTCGTCCGCGTGGAAGACGGTATCGAGGGCCTGGTTCACATCTCCGAGCTGGCTGTGCGCCACGTGGATTTGGCAGACCAGGTTGTCTCGGTTGGCGAAGAACTGTTCGTGAAGATCATCGACATCGACATGGACCGCCGCCGCATCTCGCTGTCCCTCAAGCAGGCTAATGAGGGTATTGACCCCAACGCTACCGAGTTCGACCCCGCACTGTACGGCATGGCCGCAGAGTACGACGAGAACGGCGAGTACAAGTACCCCGAGGGCTTCGACCCCGAGAAGGGCGAATGGCTCGAAGGTTACGAGGCACAGCGCGAGGCATGGGAAGCTCAGTACGCCGAGGCCCAGGCTCGTTTCGAGGCACACAAGGTGCAGGTCGCCAAGGCCCTGGAGGCTGACGCGGAAGCCGCTGCATCCGCACCGGTTGCTGCGGAGCCCGCACCGACTTCCTACTCCTCCGACGATAAGTCTTCGGCAGGCACCCTAGCTTCTGATGAGGCACTGGCTGAGCTCCGTAAGAAGCTGACCGGCAACTAAGCCTGTTCCACGCTCCTGTAACTGATTGAGCGCATAGGGGAGGGGCTCCCACCACACAAGTTGGTGGGAGCCCCTCCTTTGCTGCGTCTATGACGGACTGGATCGTTAATGGTTGGTCATGAGTGCCCAGATGCGTTCCACTTGGGTTTGTGTGTTTTCTGCGGAGCCGTCGTTGTCGATAATCCAAGTGGCAATGGCGGCGCGTTGGGCATCCGTGGCTTGGGCTGCGATACGGGCCCGCGCGTCTTCTTCAGCCATGCCCCGTGTCTCAGTGAGGCGGCTGAGCCGTTTCTCCAGGCTGGTATGTACCACAATGACGCCGTCGAACTCTGCGGCGCGGTTTGTCTCGGCTAGAAGCGGAATGTCGTCAATAATAATGCCTGAGAACCCGGGGGCACGCCAAGCCTGCTCCACCAAAGCATCCGCACGGGCGCGTACGGCCGGGTGCACAATATTGTTCAGGCGGTTGCGGGCGTCCTCATCGGAGAACACCAAAGCCGCTAAGGCTGGGCGGTTGAGCGTGCCGTCCGGGTGCAGGATATCGGGGCCGAATTCTGCAACAACGGCATTGAGCGTATTTTCTGTAGGGCGCATGAGGTCTCGTGAGATAGCATCCGCATCAATGATGACCGCCCCCAGACGGGCGAACATTGCGGCTACTGTGCTTTTGCCGCTGCCGATACCGCCGGTGATTGCGTACCGTCGAAGTGTTTTTCTCTGTCATGCGACCGCCTAAAATAGGTAGGGTGAATAGTCCCCAGGATATTGCCGTTCAGACCCGTGCTAACCGGTATACCGTTCCGCACGGTACCGAAGAGTACGAGCATCTGCTTGAGATTAAGCGTAGCGAGTTTATTGGGCATATCAAACGGGTGAGTTCTCAAGATGAAGCCCGGGATTATATTGAGTCGCTGCGCAAAACCTACCATGATGCACGGCATGTGTGTTCGGCATTTGTGGTGGGTGCTGATAGGGATGTGCAGCGTTCTTCTGATGATGGTGAACCAGCTGGTACGGCGGGTATTCCAATGCTTCAGGCTCTTTTAGCGCGGCAGAGCCGACCGGATGGAACCACTGATCTTTCGGATACGGTGGCGGTGGTGGTGCGCTATTTCGGCGGTATTAAATTGGGCGCCTCAGGGCTGGTGCGTGCCTATACAGATGCGGTGGCACAGACTCTAGATGCGGCCAGCTTCGATTCGCGGGAGCGTGTGCGGGTGGGGGTTGTCGCGGCGTCTCATGCGGATGCGGGCCGTTTGGAGAATGAGATGAGGGCGTGTGGGCTGAACATTTTGGGTACTGACTATTTAGCGGACGGGGCTCAGATTTCTATGGGCGTATTTGACCGCACCGAGGATTTGGAGCGCGCCAACGAGCAGGTTGTGACGATAACTGCCGGGGCTGGGACGGTGCTCTGGGGAGATACCCGCTGGGTTGATATACCGTTTAATTAGTTCAAACAACCTAGTATAAAAGTTATACCTAAATATTAAATCAGGGTGAGCATAGTATCTGGTGTGTGTTTGTGGTACGTTGAATACGGTGCGGCGTTACCTGCCGCGTTAAGTCAACCAAGAGCCGAGAGTTTTCTAGTGCGCTTTCCCAATTATGAACACAGCACACAAACCAATACCCCGCCAGAGGCTGACACCGCAACCGTTGAGCAGATTCTTGAGGCCTACAACAAAGGCAACCTGGATACACTGTTAAACGTTTTGGCGAGGCGCCCGCGTGAACTCGCTCAACAGCTGAACCGTATTTGCAGGGCTTTCCCCGCAGAGCTTGAGCGTGTCGCGGTGGTTCTTCAGCAGGTCGGGGATCAGCTGCCGGTAGAAACCTTGGTTCGTTTGCACAATCAGTATGCGAACGCCGCCCGTGGGGTGGGTGAGTGTCTATCCATGGACAACCTCCGAATGGTGCACCTGATTCAGACGCCCGTAATAACCCGCAGCCACGCTGCGCGCCTGCTGTTGGCTATTGAAATGTGCCTGGTGGGCAGGATGGACGGCTTCAGTGTTGAGATGCCTCCCCAAGACTATTACCGCCCTATGAAGGCTGAGCCTGCACCTACCTCATGCAACCCCGCGCTGGACGGGGCGATTAACCCGTTTACACCAGCGTTGTGGGAGCCATTCCGGCTTGGCGGCAGCGATGAGGCAGTGGCATTGAGCGCTACAGGCGTGCGGGAGGTTCCTGACGGTTATGAGCTTTCGGTGCTCCTGCTGGATGACGACTATGCCCGGGTGAAAACCATTGAACGGGGCGTTGAGGATACCTGTTTTTTTCCTGCTTCTGGGATGAGGAAGGCGTGGACTCGGAGAACGATATACGATGCGGGCTCACGCTTGGGTACCGTATCGAAGAATATGCCGAGGTTAATGTGCACCGCGCTATGGCCTTGGGTGTGCGGTACGTAGTGGTAACCGCGCGGGTAGGGGAGCGCTTCCCACAGCTTGGTAGCGCAGACAACCCGGGGAAAGCCCCGCAGGGCTCGCCCGTGCACCCTGACACACCACGTTTTACCTCACAGGTGGCTCCCGATATGAGGTCTTTGACGATAACCCCGGAGGCGACTATTCGCCCGGTGGATCATCGGGGTAATTTTCATGTGCTTGATACGCCTGGCCGCACCGTGTGCGCTGTACTGGATTTGTATAAGCAGCGCATTAGCACCCCTGCGGTGGGTATCCCCAAAGGGGCAGAGGAAGATACCACACTCACTGCTATTATGGGTGCGCTTAACGGGTACCTGCCCATGACCGTTCGGGAATTCATGCGGTTATCGGGTGCTGCTGTGCGCAAACCCGACTAGTTAGCCCAAAACATAAGGCGGGTGGGCCGCAAGGTACAGTAATCTTTTGGCGGCCCACCCTTCGGATTCCGCTGTCCCTAAGATGCACACTGGAGCGTCGCTGATAACGGCTGACCCTGTAGGGCAATTGACATTTGAGCGAGTGGAGCAGTAAGAACATGATGGAGACTATCTTCCGTCGTCAAATTTATATAATTTATGTCACTCTGCGAGAAATGGTGTGGAATGTGCGCCCGTGACGAACCAGCGCGTACTAGGGTGTGGGCGGTTATTAGAATGAATATATGAGTCTTGCGCAGGAAATTAACCGAGTCGTCGCCCCGTTTGAGGTTGTTAGCCAGTACAAACCTGCCGGGGATCAGCCAAAAGCCATCGCGGAGCTGACTGAGCGGGTGGAGAATGGCGAAAAAGATATTGTGCTCATGGGCGCTACCGGTACCGGTAAGTCTGCCACGGCGGCGTGGCTCATTGAGTCGGTGCAGCGTCCCACCCTGGTGATGGTTCAGAATAAGACTCTTGCCGCGCAGTTGGCGAATGAGCTGCGTGAGCTGCTGCCGCATAATGCAGTCGAATATTTCGTTTCGTACTACGACTACTATCAGCCTGAGGCTTATGTGCCGCAGACTGATACGTTCATTGAAAAGGACTCCTCTATTAACGAGGAGGTGGAGCGTCTGCGTCACTCCGCTACGAACTCCCTGCTGACCCGCCGCGATGTTGTTGTGGTCTCAACCGTTTCGTGTATCTACGGTTTGGGTACTCCTGAGGAGTATGTGGAGCAGATGGTAACCCTCAAACGAGGGGATGAGATTGACCGGGATGACCTGCTGCGTCAGTTTGTGGCTATGCAGTACGCCCGTAATGATATGGATTTTCACCGCGGAACGTTCCGCGTTCGGGGAGACACCGTCGAGATTATTCCCATGTATGAGGAGCACGCTATTCGCATTGAGTTCTTCGGGGACGAGATTGAGGCAATCTACACGCTGCACCCACTCACAGGTGAGGTTATTCGAGAAGAAACCGAGATGTATGTTTTCCCGGCAAGCCATTATGTTGCCGGTGCCGAGCGTATGGCCCGGGCCATCGCTTCCATTGAAGATGAGCTTCAGGAGCGTTTGCAGGCCCTGGAATCTCAGGGGAAACTTTTGGAGGCTCAACGGCTACGCATGCGCACCACCTATGACCTTGAGATGATGGAGCAGATGGGGTTCTGCAACGGTATCGAGAACTATTCACGCCACATTGATGGACGCGCGGCCGGTAGCGCACCGCACTGTCTGCTGGATTATTTTCCGGATGATTTTTTTGCTCATTATTGATGAGTCTCACGTGACGGTTCCTCAGATTGGGTCCATGTATGAGGGCGATATGTCGCGTAAACGCACCCTAGTGGAGCACGGTTTCAGGCTGCCGTCTGCGATGGATAACCGCCCGCTGAAATGGGATGAGTTTTTGGAGCGTATTGGGCAGACCGTGTACCTGTCGGCAACTCCGGGTAAGTATGAGCTTTCGCAGGCTGACGGGTATGTGGAGCAGATTATTCGACCGACTGGCCTAGTGGATCCCGAGGTGGTGGTGAAACCCACGAAGGGTCAGATTGATGATTTGTTGGAGCAGATCCGTGAACGTACCGAACGCGATGAGCGCGTGCTGGTAACCACGTTAACGAAGCGTATGGCGGAGGACTTGACTGAGTACCTGGTGCAGCACGGGGTGAAGGTACAGTATTTGCATTCCGACGTGGATACGCTCAAACGCGTGGAGCTTCTGCGTGAGCTACGGCTGGGGACATTCGATGTGCTGGTGGGTATTAACCTGCTCCGTGAGGGGCTGGACCTGCCGGAGGTGTCGCTGGTGGCGATCCTTGACGCAGATAAAGAGGGGTTCCTTCGCTCGACGACATCGTTGATTCAGACGATTGGTCGAGCTGCGCGTAACGTCTCGGGGCAGGTACATATGTATGCGGATAAGATGACGGATTCGATGCGCACTGCCATTGATGAAACGAATCGTCGCCGTGAGATTCAGCAGGCGTATAACCGTGAGCATGGTCTGGACCCGCAGCCTTTGCGGAAGAAGATTGCCGATATTACAGATGTGCTCGCCCGTGAAGAAGAAGATACTCGCGAACTGCTGCAGCTGCGTAAGGCGGGTAAGAGTGGTGCCCGCAGCGTTGAGAGCGGTAAGAAAGCCACGAAGGGTGGTGCGGGTGCCAAGATTGCAACGAGCACCCCGGAGTCAGATGCCCTCTTGGCAAAAGCTCAGGAGCGTGTACGTGCGGACGGCCTGGCGGCTGATCCTGCAGAGGACCTGCTGGATCTGATTGAGCAGATGAATGAGCAGATGCGCCTTGCTGCCGAGAACTTGCAGTTTGAGCTGGCGGCACGTCTGCGTGATGAGCTGTCTGAGCTGAAGAAGGAGCTTCGTCAGATGCAGCAGGCGGGGCATGCCTAAAAAGGGCTTGCTTTACCAGTAAACCTATGCAGTAAAAATACCTCTGCTGATAGTTGAGAGTTTATTTGGGGTTGGACTACGTGTAAACTTATCGAAGCGGTTGTATTTTTGCGCATATGCGTTGCCGCTTGTGGAGGGTTCAGCATTAGCCCTCTACATACTCAGCTCTCAGACACGCATTCACTCACAGACCTACGGAGGACTTATATGTCACATATCCCCGCGCCCACTTTTAACAGGCGTACTTTCGCTAAAGGTGTTGGCTGGGCGGCGCCTGCCGTCGTGGCTTCGGCAGCGGTACCAGCCTACGCCAGTTCGGTGTGCGAGACAAAACCTCCGCTGAAGTTTAATGAGAAGAGCCGGTGGGTGTTTCAAAATACCGGTTCTGCGAACCTGTACTCTCGTAACGGGTTTAGGGCCATCACGTACCAGCAACAAGAGTTTTTCACATCTTTATCAACCGTGGATTACGATAAGTCCCAGACAGATAAACCTCAGATAGCTGTGGTGCGTGGCAGATACGAAGCGTCCAGTACGGGGGACGCAGCCTTTAATCCGCGGTGCGGTAAGTACAGATTTAAAGTTGATCTGATATCGATGCGGGGTGCTGCCCCCACAGAGAACACCAGGTTATACCCCACTCTGGAGATTCGGCTCATTGGCCCTGACGGGCTCACTGTTCCCGGTACCGAACAGAAATTTACTACCGATCCGAAGTCCACAGAAACGGGCGTGAAAATTCTGCCCGCCACAGACGCGAAACCGCCGAGGCCCCAGTACGTGACTGCTGCAACTCCAGTCACGTTTACCCCTAAAGCTGGCACGTACTATTTTGAAGCTAAGCTTACTGCACCGGTTAACTATAACCATGGAACTGGTGTGCGTGATAGGAATATGCAGGCTGACGGGATTGGCGTCACTGCCCCAACCTTTGAATTTATTGGGCAGTAACCTCAGCGATTAATCACATAAACCAGAGAAAAATAAGCGCATAAACATACGTAATTAGTGAGCAGACAGAACCCAGTTGAGCATACAGAAGCATTCGAGAATAAACCGCCGCACCCTCACGAAAGGCGTAGCGTGGGCGGTACCGGCGGTATTAGCGTCCACAACGGTACCAGCTGTTGCTGCATCCCGCTGTGCTGATGCGGTGGGTCCTAGCTTTGCAAGGCTCACGCACTGGAACATCAGAAACCCCATTGATGGCGTATTGCTGTCGCCAGAGTCCAATCGGGTGGTACCCGTACAAGGCCGTGAATACTGGATGTCGCAGAGCACGGCGGGTGGCGTCAGGCCCGCGACCATTATGCTAGAGGCCGGGTATTTAGCCGATAATACCTCAGCCGGTATCCTCAAACCTGGGTGCGCCTACTCCCTAAAGTATTACGTATCTGCAACCGATGTCACCTCAAGCGCTCGCAAGGCAGATGCGACGCTGGCAGTTCGCATGATTGATACAGACGGGCGAGTAATGATGGGATCATTTGCCCAGTACACCACCGAGCAGCGTCCTCTGAGCCGGTTCACAACCTCCGTACCGTTCGGTGTTGCCCTGGAATCTCGGGAATTTACGTTCACCGCAAAAGCTGGTGTTTACCGTTTCATAGCTACTATCGAGGTTCCTGCCGCTGGTACTGGCAGTCCACCAGCGGCGGCCCGTGGGATAGGGATTACATCACCTGATTTTGCTCTTCGGTAGAGACAAAACCCATAATAAACTTAGAATGTAGCGTAAAGTTATTCATCAGATTGCTAGAGTTGCTAAAACTTACGAAGGAACTCCAATACGGTTCGTATACAAGATAATCACGGAGGATTAATTGTGACCGTTTCCAGAGCTACTACGTTCAAACGCCGTACCCTCACGAAAGGCGTAGCGTGGGCGGTACCGGCGGTGCTAGCATCTGCCGCCGTACCTGCTTTCGCGGCGTCTCGGTGTCAAACAGCTGAAGGGCACGGGTTCGCCCGATCCAGTCGATGGGCTATCGCTAACCCCGCAACGGGGGCTTTAGCATCACCTGCATCTAATGGGCCAGCAGTCATTAACGGTAAAGAATACTGGATATCCCAGACAACGGCTTTGGGTGATGAGAAAGCGGTCATTACCCTCACGACAAGCTACCTTGCCAGTGATGATGGTGAAGGGGAGCTGAAACCGGGGTGTAAATACACTTTTAGGTACTTTGTAGTAGCCTCAGATACGAACCACGGTGGCCGTAAAGGGGACGTGAAGCTGGACATTCAGCTGCGTAACCCCAGCGGGGTTTGGTGCGCAATACCGGCCACTCGTACACAACAAAATCAGGTCAGAATACTAATAAAACAACGTCCGTGCCGTTTAATACCGAGGTTGCGGCCCGCGGGGTGAACTTCACTGCACGGGAGGGGCTGTACCATCTGGAGATTACGATAACGGTTGCAGCAGAGGGAAACCGGCGAGAGAAGGTTGCTGCTCGCGGCATCGGCATCACCTCACCTTATTTCGAGTTTTCTGGATAACCTGCACCAGGTGCTGGGTCAGCTCGTTAGAGGGCGTTTTTCTGGTCGTATTTTTCTCGGGCGGCGAGTACTTCAACCATATGGTCTTGGGCCCAGCGGCGTAGCGCATTCATGGGTGCGGTAAGGGTGGTGCCCAGGGGTGTGAGTGCGTAATCAACACGTGGCGGCATAGCGGCCGTTACTTTTCGCGTCACCAGACCATCCCGCTCCATAGAGCGCAAGGTCTGGGTGAGCACCTTGGGGGAGACACCTTGAATACGGTCTTTAAGCTCACTAAACCGCGCGGTGGGTTCTTCTGAAAGGGCCGCAACAATCATTGGGGTCCAGCGGTCGGTGAGATGCCGCATCACGGTTCGTGAGGGGCATGCGCTGGCGAGGATATTAGCGGGGGGAGTCAGTGTGAGGCGTCTCTGTGTTGGTGCTCATCGTTCTATGCTCTCCTTATGTGTAGAGGGTGAAGTTTTGCCCGCGGTAGGCTGCGGAAGACACTTTAAAAACTTCCCAATAGTTACCTTGAGGTACTTAGTATCTAAAGAATACTATATATTGTGTTGGCGCAACACATGAACCGCCCACAGAAAGAACACCCTCGAACCTATAGGTATTCCGGGGAACACGAAAGGACATATGAATGAATATTGCAGTCATTGGTGCAACTGGGATGGTTGGTGAACGTACCGTAACCGAAGCCACCGCACGGGGCCACCAGGTGGAGGGCTACAGCCGTTCTGGTCAGGCCGTTGCGGGAGCAGAAGGGACGGCTGTAGATCTGAGCAATACTGGAGAACTCGTTACTATCATCAATAGCCATGATGTAACCATTATTGCTGTCTCGGCAGGGCGCGGCGTATCAGCCGAGCCGGTCATCCAAGCACACAAGGCACTTATTGCAGCAAAACCCTCCGGCCGTTTGCTTATTGTAGGTGGTGCGGGTTCTCTCGAAGATGCCAAGGGACAGCGGTTTGTCAATAGCGCCGGATTCCCCGAAGAGTACAAGGCCGAGGCACTGGCCTTCTGCCAAATCCTTGACGAATACCGTGCATCTGCAGGACTAACGTGGACCATGCTCTCACCCGCATTCAATATTGCCCCCTGGCAAGCGCACCGGCGCATACAATACCGCGCTTGACAACCCCGCAGGCGAAGCGATCAGCGCAGAAGACTTTGCGGTGGCCCTCGTTGACGAAGCTGAAACCCCCAAGCACATTGGACGCCGTTTTACCGTCGCCAACTAGGAGCAAATCAGCCGGTAAACCTATACCAAGGAGCAAATGAAGAAGCGGCGAACCTGTCGAGGTACTCACGCCGCCACGCAGAAAACCCCTCGTTACCACCCGGAGGGTAACGAGGGGTTTTCTGCGCCCAATATGGTTCTTACTGGTTGTGAACCTCAGCTAACATATTCTTCAAATGTCCCAGAATAGTCAGCGGGTCAGAGCCAAAACCATCATGGTGATGAGTCTTCGACGTCCACACATGGGTGTTACCCACCCACCGGGCGGTCTCCATGGAATTCTCATAATCCACATAAATATCCGGAGTATAAGCCGCCGCGACCACAGGAACCTCATTCCGGTGAAGCTGCTCATGATCGTAGAGACGACCCCAATCTTTCTTCTCCGCGAGCAGCTGCGCCACTTCAGCAAGCGGCCGCAGCGCCGGATCCTCCTCGTAGTACCAGGGGAAAATATGCTCGCCCGTGAAGAAAAGCGTCTCAGCATCAGGGGCAAATTCGGGGCGCTTAGCTGCAACGCGTGCCGCCGCCCAGTTCGTAGGCGCCGGAGAAGGCGAAACAGCGAAACCAGGTATACCCGGCAGATTACCGTCAGCCGGACCATCCGCGTAAATCGTTTCGTGCATAAGAGCGTACAGCGGGTTCGCCAAGAACGACACCTCACCGCTCATGCTCGATAGGAATTGGTCTGAAAGATGGTCATCCCCTTCAGCAAACGCAGTTTCCAAGAAATAGTGCAGTCCGCGTTCACGCCAACGCCCACCCAGGTAATGCCCCGCCATCTGGAACCGGTGATCGGTGAGGCGCTCGCCGGTGGGCAGGAACTCCTCATGGGTACGCAAATGCTCGGCGATGCGGGTAGCCAACGCAGCATCTTCCGGGAACCAGCTGTAGTATTCCTTATTGCGTTCAGCCATGCGGTCGAAGGTGTGCTCATACACGTTATCGACGGTGGTGCGGATCGGAGCCAGGCCTGCGGTAATCCGCGAATCACGTAGGGACTGTGGCGCGAACGAAAGGTAGGAAAGAGTGAGGAACCCGCCGAAGGACTGTCCAACTGTAGACCAGCGCTTATCGGTTCGGTCAGCTAGAAGAACCTCACGCACGGCCTCGGCATCTGCAATGATGGAGTCCGCACGGAACAGCTCCACATACTCTGCCTGTAGCTGCGCGTCACCAACGGCGGTGATATTACGGGCAGATAGCGGGGAAGACATGCCGGTACCGCGCTGATCCAGCAGGATGACACGGTGCGTTTTGGCTAGTTCAGCAATCCACCCGCCGATCGAACCGGTCTTTGGAGAACCGAACCCGGGCCCGCCCTGCAGGTACACGATATAGGGGCGTTTCTCAACGGGAAGGGTCAGCGTATCTGAGGTGTTAATAACCTCACGTGCAAAAATCTTAATGCTCTGATCCGCAAACCGTGAAGAGAGAGCAGCATCTTTGCCACGAGAAAAAATAAGACCGTGGGTTAACGGTACCTCAAACCAGTGATCAAGAATCTCGTGCTGATCGACCTTGGTGGTTGCGCCCTTACGGTACTGAACCTGGGGAAGCTTAGCGACGGCCAACGTTGAACCTTCTTTCTATAGTGAATACACTGCTTTTAGTCTACCTCTCATTATCCCCAAAAACCGTATAGTGCAGGTGAAAAATAGGGACAATCTAAAGCGCGAGGAACACGCCTTAACCTCTTGGGTCAGACAATAAAACCTGCCGATGGTAGCGTATCCCTCACGCTCATAGGCTGCCTAGTCTTGTATCTCGCAGACAGTGGCGAACGATGTGCCATTCACCCGGCTACCGGCAACACCCGGTGAGGTTCCGGTAGCTATATATCCGCTATACACCCGTTGGTTGTCAAGGTACGACCCTCCCGCACCACCGGCCCCGGAGAACGCAGCTGAGCCCACGGGGGACCAGTAGTCTCCTGCCTGGTATTCGCCATTAACGTACGTGTATTCCCCAGCCCACCGCTGGTCGGTGGCGTAGCCAGCAGCGGTCGTTACCGAGCCTGAACCGCCGCCACCGTACCCTCCGCCTCCGGTTGATCCGTGCAGTACGGAGCATTGGTTGCGGTCTGCGTGTGTGGAACCTATGGTTACCACCATGCCGATACCTACCACACCTTTACCTCCGGTACCTCCTGGAGGGGTAGTCAGATACCCGTGATCACCTGCATTGCCTGCCAAGCTCTGCCGGTATGTGTAGTACGTGGAATTGTTCTTGAAGGAAAGCGAAGAGTTGCTGGTGGGGTTGAGGAGGTTTCCAGCTTCGCCGCCAGCCCCGGCCCACCCGTTGTATCCGCCTTTACCACCGTTCATATGCAGGCTGGGGCCGGGGAAATACTCATAGGTTTCGTCATACCCTTCACCGCCGGTGTATGAAGGTCCTCCGGTGCCGCCATTAGCTATATTGCCGTGATTAAAGCGCAGTCCTTTAAATCCGCTGGGGCGTTCGCCGTAAATTTTGCTCCAGGTGGTTCGGGAAATTTGGCGGGCACCGCCGCCGCCTCCGCCGCCCGCAATGGCGATAGGTGTTCCGTTGAGTAATACGGCGGATGCGCCTCCGCCAGTGGGACCATAGAGCTCAGTGATACGGCCGGGACCTTCTTGGAATGCATTAGTGTAGCTATTAGTCCCGATGTAGGCGGCTTCATGGGAGCCCCCATCAGCCCAGCCGCGTCCGGGGGCTTCAGCTGATCCGGAGTAGGGGCCGCCACCGCCAGCGGTAATGAAGGTGACGGTGTCACCCTCGGTGAGGTCAATAGTTCCCGTAATATATGCTCCGGCTCCGCCAAAACCCTGGTACGAATCCCCTTGGTATGAACCGCCCGCACCGCCGGTAATCGTGAAGGTTAGCGATTGGGTTTTATCGGTTGCTGTGAAGGTGTGCGTGAGTGAGCTGCCGTCGGTGGAAGTATTGGTAGGAATAGGGACAACGATACCGGGTTGGCAGTGCGATGCTGCAAGAGCAGGCACAGCGGTACTCGCGAGAACTACAGGTACAGCCCATGCTGTACCTTTGACCAGTCCTCGTCTAGAGATATTTCCCTTCATGAATGTTTTTCCTCCCTGTGGTTTAAATAATCTTCAAACGTGTTCGATATAAGCCGTTGTGCGGTATTCAGTAGTGTGATGACGACACGCTGAAGTCTCAGCTAGTAAGTGAATAAATTTTCTGTAAATAGAATAATACAACACTCTGTGTGAAAGGTAGGGGTGCTCAGAAGGTCGTGTTTTACTAAACGTGTAGTCTAGATATAGATGAATCTATATCTTGAGGGAGTGTATATACTTTCATTCAGGGGTGGGGTGGAAACTGTTGGTATGCAGCTGGCTTTAGGTGTTAAAAGAACAACCCCGCCGCGGGGTGACGACGGGGTTGGTGGCATTCAGGAAAGCTCGGATAAAATATCCGGTGTTCGCGTGCTTTCCTTGTGCTGATACCTAGTGTGCATCACAAAAAGATAATTTCCAACTCTCGTAAATCCCCTGAAAGATCTGTCAATTATGAATGTTTATCTTGAAGTATTCATGGGATTTTCTGGAAAAACAGGCATATTTTGTTTAACTGTTGAGTAAATATAAAGATATTTATATGACCTGCATAACACAAAAGGGTCTAATACTCGAAGAATATAGCACTATTTATGTGTTGTATATCACTAAAATTGAGGTGGTGAATGACTGTACAACGGTCATAAAACTGTTGGGAAAGCCCCGGTTATTCAACAAAAACCCAAGCATATGCCGAGTATATCCTCCGGCTACAGTTCAACCTGCACCAGGTTCATTACCGGAAAAACAGGGAAAGGGAGCATAAGAACCAAACCGCCACCCAATGAGTCATGAGAAACACAAAAAGAGCACGTCAGGAAGGTGCGAGAGCGGATACATCCTTCCCTTTCATCACATGTTTAAAATTTCATTTACTTATAGTAAGACATGCAACAAATGCCTATTTAGGTACATTATTGCTAAATCTAGAATTCACCCACGCTCAAAATCTTCAAAACTGGGTAACCGGCATCATCGGAAGCAGCAAGATCCACCTCCGCCCGAATACCCCAGTCGAAGTTGTCCTCAGGATCAGCAAAGGTCTGCTGTACTTTCCATACACCAGGATGCTCCCGCACATTATCGTCAATCTGAACGAGCTTAGGGGAGCGGGCCTCAGCATCCGTATAAATATCGTCGTAAACGTCAAAATAGTCGTCCATCGCATCCGCCCATGCGTCAGCATCCCACCCTGAAACCTCATCTAGCTCCCCAAGTATGCGATCTCGCTCATCAGCGAAAAGCTCCACACGGCGGAAGAGAGCATTGCGCACCATCACCCGGAACGCGCGTACATTCTTCGTGACGGCTGGGGGAGTATCATCCTCAAGCTCGGCGGCGGCACGATCAGCTGCCAAGGATGCAGCATCTTCGCCAGCGGCAAGTTTCTCCCACTCGTCCACCAGCGATGAGTCGGTTTGGCGCACTAGTTCACCCAGCCACTCAATAATCTCTGCAAGATCATCGTTGACGACCGACTCGGGTACCGTTTGCCGCAGCGCCTTATACGCATCCGAAAGGTAACGTAACAGCACGCCCTCGCCACGTTCTAACGCATAGTACTGTACAAAGTCGTTGAAACCCATAGCGCGCTCGTACATATCACGCACCACAGATTTCGGGTGAGGTTCAAAGCGCGCCACCCAGGGCGCCGACTGCTGATACGTACTGTACGCCTGCTCGATTAACTCTGCGAGAGGCTGAGGGTAGGTTACCTGATCGAGCTCATACATACGCTCGTTATACTCCACACCGTCTGCCTTCAGCTGCGCTGAAAGCTCGTTCTTAGCCTTACGCTCCTGCGCGTATAACACCAGGTGCGGTGGCTCCAAAGTTGCCTCAATCAGTGAAAGAACATCCAACGCATAGCTGGAGGAATCGGGATCCAAAAGTTCAATAGCTGCCACTGCGAATGCCGAAAGCGGCTGATTCAACGCAAAGTTATCCTGCAAATCCTCGGTCAGCCGCAGGTATGAACCATGCTCATCCGGGGTATCTGTACGCTCAATAACCCCGCCAGTCAGCAGCTCCTTATAAATACCAACGGCTTTACGCAAAAGCTCCCGACGACGCTGCGGCGGCTCATGATTCTCCTGAAGAATGCGGTAGGCTGCAACCACCGGATTCTGCGGGCGCTGCATCAGGTTCAAAAGCATTGAGTGGGTGATATCGAACGAAGAGGTCAGCGGCTCAGGCTCTGCTGCGACCAGCTGATCGAAGGTCTTCTCCGACCACCCCACAAAACCTTCCGGCGCTTTCTTGCGCTTAGACGACAGTGACTGATTAATCTTCTTCGTATCGTCACCGAACTTCACCTGCGCTTTAGCCAACAGACGCGCATTTTCTATATCGTGTTCGGGCGCCTGCACCACTACGGTACCGGCGGTATCAAAACCAGCTCGACCGGCACGCCCCGCGATCTGGTGAAACTCACGTGCGCGCAGACGGCGGTTCTTCGACCCATCAAACTTCGACAAGGCCGTAATAAGTACAGTGCGAATAGGCACGTTAATGCCCACGCCCAAAGTATCGGTACCGCAAATCACCTTTAACAACCCAGCCTGCGCAAGCTGCTCCACGAGGCGACGATATTTAGGGAGCATTCCCGCATGGTGAATACCGATACCAGCCCGCACCAGTTTATTCAGCACCTTGCCGAAGCCCGGGCCGAACCTGAACTTCGCAATAAGCTGCGCGATCCGCTCTTTCTCCTCCTTCGAAGCAATAGCTACCGGCAACAGCGCGTTTGCCTGCTCCAAGGCGGCCTTCTGCGAGAAATGAACAATGTAGACGGGGGTTTGCTTAGTCTGCACAAGCTCCTGAACCGCCTCCTGAATGGGGTCGGTCGAGTAGTAGAAATGAAGCGGAATCGGGCGCTCGCTACTGGCAACCAGCACGCTTTCACGACCAGTGAGCGCCGTCATCTCTTCCTGGAAGCGTGTGGTGTCGCCCAGGGTTGCGCTCATGAGCAAGAATTGAGCCTGCGGAAGCTCCAAAAGCGGCAGCTGCCACGCCCAGCCGCGTTGCGGGTCAGAGTAGAAATGAAACTCATCCATAATAACCTGACAGACATCCGCAGTCTTACCCTCGCGCAGAGTAATATTCGCCAGGATCTCGGCGGTACAGCAGATAATGGGGGCATCCGCATTAATAGCCGAATCCCCGGTAATCATACCGACATTTCGGCACCAAAAATCTCGATAAGATCAAAGAACTTCTCGGAAACAAGCGCTTTAATGGGTGCGGTGTAGTAGGAACGCTGACCAGTCGCCAAACCGGTAAAATGCGCCGCCACCGCCACCGTAGATTTACCAGAACCGGTGGGGGTAGCCAGCACCACATTATGTCCCGCCGCAATTTCCAAGACAGCTTCATCTTGAGCCGGGTAAAGCGTCATGCCTCGGCTGGAGATCCACTCGGTGAACGCCTCATAGATTTCATCCGGGGTGAGCGGATTGCCGGTGTAGTCGCGCCGGTTGTAATCTCCGGGATTCTCCGCGAGTTTGGGGGGGAAAGGTATTCAAGAATGCTCATGGTGCTTCAATTTTACCGAGTCTAGGGGCAAAGAATTAGCAGAATCCGTCAAAATCAGCGATGCGCACAATATTGGTAGCTGTCGCAGCATACAAAGTAGATAGGCCACAGAAAACTTGGGCGTATGGTCAATCTACGCTAGCCGAAATCCGCCGGCTGTTAGACTTGCGTATAGCGACGTGTGGTTATTTTCTTTTCCAACAAGGAGCGCACAATATAGTGATGGACATATCCCTGAAGGACACAAAAATAGCAGGATACTGGGCGACCGCAAGGGAAAATACTCTTGATGATTGCGTGTCAGAACTTCACCATTTTATGACCTTGCTTGAATCACTGTACCCGGGTGGACACTGGCGTATTATGCGCGAAGCTCCTCAGCGGCTAGGGGCCAATGTTGAAAATTCTACTCCCGGACTGACCGATCTGCTATTGGGCCAGCTAGAGGGCGCAAAAACTCCAGATGCAGACGCCTCATTTGGGTACTACTTTACCCTGGAATATCTGGGGCCGCTCCCAATAATTGTCCAAGGATGCGTAGGAATACAAACCGACAATAAGAATTTTAAAAACTTTGTCCTGATCAAATTTTGGCGAGACCCCGAAGTACCAGAATCTTCACAGGGAGAACTCACTCTTGAATCCGGTCAACAGCTGCTTGAAACAATTATTCGTTGCTGGTCACCGCACTTAGCGACATGGACAACAACTGCCTGGTTACGTTCTGTACCGAAGAGAGAGGTGTACACACCCTCTCTAGGGTGGAAGACCTATTTCAGTGAACCGGCGGTATGCGAACTAATCAGCGACTTAGGCAAACCCCTGCATCAGGGAATACTCCTTGAAACCGCAACGGATATTCACGACGTAACCCCGGAAAAAATTGCGGCGTTAGCGCAAGAACTCGCTGACCGGGGAGTAGAGGATACGCTGTACCGTGGTGCATAGCAGGATACTGGCCCCGGCAGAAGATGCTAGCGGAACGGCTTGACCGTAGAAGTAGAGGGCACACGGATGAGTGTTTCGACTGCGCCATTATTGCTTAGCATAACTGCCGTGAGAAACCCTCCGCGATGCTCCACACCGGACTCCAGGGGACGGATTGCCTCAAAATCTAGGGGCGACATACCCTCCATGCGTTTCTCATGCCGGTGACCGAACCACTGCACAATACCGCGGCGAGCGCAGGCCGTATCCAGTTCGTCTGCGAACACCCGGTAATTCGTTTTGCCGTACAGTGCCCGCTCCGTATTATTCGTACCACGGCACAACACCTCGTCGGCGAGCAGCCCCGTCACATACCGGCCAGGTGCCGCCGTCACCGCATCCAGCACAGCGGGAATAACACCACCGTGGCTCACCCAATGCTCCCGGGCGCCCACGGTAAATGCGAAGAACGGCACCGAACGGTTAATAAGCTCTTCACGCACTGCTCGTTTGGTAATGCCAGCTTCTTCAAGCTGCCGCAGAGTCTCGATCGTGTCATCTGGTTTATCGTAATTAAAAGTACCTAATGAGGCACGCCGCACCGCGATCTCGTGGTTACCCTGTACAATCACCACATTCTTGCGTTCAGGCAGCAGAGTGTTATACACCGTCACCGGGGTGGTGCCCCGGTCGAACAGATCACCCACAAATATCCAGAAATTGTGAGGGCTATCTAACCCTCCCGGAACTTTGGCAATAAGCTCTTGAAGCTCATCACCTGCACCTTGAATATCGCCTACAAGGACAATGCGTTCATACTCTGAAAGGTCGTGCGGCGTTACGGTGAGTATCTGAGCAATGTCGTGCATATTCACCCAGCCACGCATAATCTTACGGTCTGGTTTTTGTTCCCATACACCATCAAAGGCACTATTAGTATCCGTGGGGTTTGGGGAATTTTTATGGTGCGCATCTACTAGATGAACGGTGTAGTCGTAGGCCCTAGCCAGTCTGATGACACCTTTAACGTCTTTAGTGGTGAGTGTATCGGGGGGAGTCGATAGTTGAGAGCCCCGTCAAATCTCCGCGCAGAAAAATTGTTTCACCCATCGTCATTTTTGATTCAATAGCACCGTAAATAGCCGTCATGGCGAGTTTGCGGGCACGATCGGTCAGCGTGGTTAGCCTGCCCTCGAAAGAAAAACCAACACTTCCATAGAGGGAACGGAAATCTCCCATGTCAATGATGTAAGAGCGCCAATCTAGTATGGGGCTGGGAAAAATACTGTCTATAGCCTGGTGGCCGAAGATAACAAAAAGTCTGCGCATGTTCTAATCCTTTCACGCTGCTGGTAAGTGCAGTATCTGCTGTAAAGCGTAGAAACCCCGTACACTGTAGTGTAATATACAACACATATAGAATAAATATGTTACCATCTGTATTTACTGAATGTATACAGAGGGGACGGCAGATAGCGAATACGATAATGACAGAAACAGCGGAACCAGCAGAACGAAACACCACAGAAAAAACAGTACACACCCACACAGACGCAGAAAACACACCCCAGCATCCCGCAAAAGCCCCCGCCGCAGATGAGCTGAAAAACAGGGTGTCATTACGGGTAACCCCGCCAGGGTACCGCTACCCCTGGCACCGCTGGGTGATTCCCATGGTAGGCGAAACCACGGCGGGTGTGGGCACCATCCTTATACCCGTTGTTGTGGGCGTTTTCATTAACCAGCAGATCGTTGGCAACACCGCAGTCGCGTGGCCGCTTTTTTGGGTGGTTGTAGCATCTATCATGGTGATTGCAGCCAACGAGTACTTCGGGTGGGGCGCTTCCCTCAGATTTGGATCGGAACTCGACCGGGACTGGCGCACCTATGTGAATGGTCTGCTGGGGCGTTCCCTCGCGAAAGCAGACCCCGGTGAGATGGTCACCGTTATGACGAAAGACATCCGGCGCGTCACTAACCTCTCTTTCTCCGTGCCGCTCTTCGCCAACGCTATTATTGTTGCCGCAATGGGTGCGGTAATGCTGTGGCTCATTAGTCCGCTCACTGCCATTATTACCTTCGTCGGAACTTTCATCGTGGTTGGTGTGCTCATCCAGTACTCTAAATTCCTGGAGAACAGGGTGGGTGTATACCGCACTAAAGATGGAGAGAACTCATCCCGTGCCTCAGACATCGCCACCGGGTTACGCACTATCACCGGGTTAGGGGCCGAACAACAAATGCGGGCACGCTACCGTGAAGGTGCTAACGCAGTGTTCGACTCCCTCATGGCTTATGAACGTATCCGCCGCTGGATGTTTTTCGTACGTGTACTCCTCACCGGCATAGTCACCCTGCTTGGTGTGGGGTTCGCACTTACCGGCCATGTTGAAGAAGGACGCTGGGAGCCTGACGTGCACGCCGCATCCCTGGTGACTGTTGCCTCCATTATCTCCATGATGGGCGGCCCCATCTGGATCTCCCAAAACTTCATCACAGAATGGCGGTACGCAAAAATTGGTCTGGCAAAAATAGCTCGGCTTGAAGGATATGCGGGTGTTCGAAAAGGTGTGCTGAAAAAACCGCGCACAGACGCCGAAATGGAGGAACTACAGGCAGAGGCCAACGCCCACGAAAGCACCACCCGTGTGCGGGTGCGAGAAGTATCAGCGCAAGCAGCCAACCAGCACATCATCTACATTAACCCGCGTGCGCACAATATGACCGCCCAAGACTATGCGCAGGCGCTTACCGCAGCACTACGAACCGGCAATAGCGTTGAGACACCCACCCCGCACAACACTCAAACGGAAGAGCGTGTGCTTCTGAGCGAATCAAACCCCATGATCTTCGCCGGAACCCTGCAAGAACACCTACGCCTAGGGACCGTGCCGCCCGACACCGAAGAAGCCGCCCGTGCAAAAGACGAATTTTTGCTCAAGATCACCGACTCCCGGGAAATTGCGCACCGGTTAGGCGGGCTTGACCCCGATGACTACTATGCTGCTCGCATCACCAGTGAAGGGGCTAACCTCTCGGGCGGGCAGCGTCAACGTTTAGCACTAGCCCGTGCTCTCGCCCAAGACGCCCAGATTCTCGTACTCACCGAACCCCTCAACTCAGTTGATGAGCCCAGCCAACGCTACATCTACGACCATTTAGAGCAGCACGTGGGGCAGCCGGGGCTGCTCGAAAAAATAGCAAAAATATACATCGTCTCAACCACCGCCGAAGTGGTGCGCCGTATTGAACGCGACGGGTACGTGGTTGTAGAAGACGATGGCACCATCAAACCTTCAAGCACCACCGACAAACCCAAGAAACAGGAGGTGAACCGTGGCTAAACTACCCACCGAACCGCCCGAAGCAGTAGCCCGCATGATGGGCGCATATATTATCCACCACAAGGGCAGGGCAGCTTTCACCTTCTGCGTATACCTATTCGCCAGTGTGATGGGCGCGGTCGTGCCCCTGCAGATCGGGGCTGTAGTCGATGAGGTGGTTGCCGGGAAATACACGGAATACCCGTGGAAACCGCTAATGATTATTTTCGCGGCAACCTTTGCGGAGGCAATACTAATCTGCATCGCCATGTACAGTGCATCCCGGCTAGGTGCGCTCGTCACCCGAGAAGCCAGCATCGACACTATTGACGCCGCCCTTGACCTTGACGCGCGCACCGTCGAAGAATCCGGCAGCGGCGATCTGCTCACCCGCGTAACCGACGATCTCTCCTCGGCCTCCAATGCGGTCAGCTTCGATCTACTCGAAATCCTGTTCGTGGTGCTCTACTTTGTTGTTTCAATGGCCTCACTCGCAACACTGAGCATACCCATGAGCCTTATTTTCCTTCCCATGATTGTGGGGCTCGCGGTGCTCATGCGCCACTACCTGCCGCGTATGGCGCAGAAAAACCAGGTCGTACAAGAAAACACGAGTGAACTCAATAGTGTGCTCACCGAAAACGTGCGCGGTGCCGCCACCATCCGTGAACTCGGGGTGCACTCAAGCCGTGAGAAAGTCTTCGATGACGGGAACAGGCACCGGTTCGAGGCGACCCTCCAAATGCAGCGCCTACGCCAAAGGTTCTACGTACTTGATGCCCTCAACGCCTGGTTTCCCACCATTGTGTGCCTGCTGTGGGGCAGCTTCTGTGTCATGCAAGGCTGGGCCAGTTGGGGTGCGGTGGCCACCGCCTCCATTATGGTGTTTAGCCTGCGCGTTATGGCAGATATTCTGGGGCATCACACTAACAATATTCGTCTGATGCTGGTGAACATGGGGCGCGTCTTCGGCGTGGTCAACCTGGCGAAAGCACAACGCGAAAAACGCACCGCAGAACGCAACGCAGCCCGCGAGAAGCTACGCTCCAACCCGAATGAGGCGCCCGTCGATACGCACCTTATCGAACGAGCCGAAGCTGCCGGGCACTTCTCGCACGCCATCGAATGCCGTGGGGTGTCGTACGGGTACTCCTCCCAGGCGCTTGTGCTGGAAAACATTAACGTCACCATCTCACGCGGGGAGTGCCTGGCCTTGGTGGGCCGCTCCGGTTCAGGAAAAACCACCCTGGCACGGCTGATCGGCGGCTCGCTCACCGCACGAGAGGGCACCATCAGGGTGCTCGGCAAGCCCGTAGGGAACGGTGATTTCCCCACTGATGCGCATGTGGATGGCCGTCCCCGTCTGCTTGTATGCACCCAAGAGGCCCACATCTTTTTCGGCACGGTCGCCGATAATTTCACCGCCGTAGTCCCAGAAGCCACCGATCAGCAGATCGGCCATACCCTAGATGCGGTGGGTGCCCGCTGGTGGCGCACTCTCCCTATGGGGTTGAACACGCAGATCAGCGGCGGCGATTTTGAGCTGACCCGTGACCAGGTGCAGCAGCTGGCGCTGGCACGCATCGTGCTGGCAAACCCGCACGCGGTGATCCTTGATGAATCGACCACGCAGCTTGAGCTGGTGGACGCGACCGAATCTTTACGCGCGGTCTTAGCTGACCGTGCCGTACTGATTATTTCCCATGATGCGCGTATCGCCTCCCTCGCTGACCGTGCTGTGCTGCTGGAGGACGGGAAAATCACTGCCGAAGGCACCCCAACCGAGATTTTTGAGCTGACCTAGCGGCGCGACCAAACAATAAGGCGCACATATACCCTGCGCCCATATATTACGTTGCACCTGCGGCACCCCAAGTAGCGGGTGTGTTAGAGTGAAGAAGCGATATGGGGTGCCCCGAACCCACCGGTATACACGATATGATGCCGTGGCGCGGGCTGAGAAATACCCATTGAACCTGCTCTAGTTAGAACTAGCGAAGGGATATCGAACCATGGCAGAGCAGCCTTAAATCTTATTTCTCAAACACCGAACAACCATTCTTTTATACTGTGGTGCGCCAGCAGCGATGCCGTGCCGCCCCAAGGAGACTATAGCTATGACGCTACTAGACATATCGATACCTCGTGTGCTTTCCATTGCCGGAACCGACCCCACAGGCGGTGCCGGAATCCAGGCTGATCTCAAATCTATTGCCGCAAGCGGCGGTTACGGTATGTGCGCCACAACCGCGCTTGTCGCCCAGAACACACGAGGGGTTTGCAGCATTTTTGCTCCACCTACCAAATTTTTAGAGGAACAGCTTGCGGCAGTTTTCGACGATGTGACTGTGGATGCCGTTAAAATCGGTATGCTCGGCGATGTCGAAACCATCACCACCGTCAAGACCTGGCTTGCAGAACATCCGGTACCAGTGGTGGTACTTGACCCGGTGATGGTTGCCTCCAGCGGTGACCGCCTGATTAGTCAAGACGCCGAGCAGGCACTGCGTGAATTGGTGGCGCAGGCAGATGTTATCACCCCGAATATCGCCGAACTCGCGGTGCTCTGTGAGAGCAACCCTGCCCAGACTTTGGAGGAGGCTCACAACCAGGCGGCCCAGCTTGCCGGGAGCACTGGCACGATCGTGATTGTTAAGGGTGGCCATTTGACGGGGGAGGACGCCGGAAACTCGGCTGTTTTCCCTGATGGAACTCATACACATGTGGCTGTTGCCCGCATTCAGACGAAGAATACCCACGGTACCGGGTGTTCGCTCTCATCAAGTCTTGCTACCCGCCTTGGACTTGCCCTTGTGAACGGTAATAAAGAACTGAACGCGCGAGTACTCACGAATGCGCTGGCATGGAGCACCCGGTGGCTCAACGAAGCTATTATCGCGGGTGAGGCACTGCACGTGGGCAACGGGCAGGGCCACGGGCCGGTTGATCATCAGGCACGCGCTCGCCGTTTGGAGCGTGCAGCCGATACGAAACCGTGGGAACACTTGTATGCTGCTGAAGAGCTTACAGGTGAGAACCCCAAAAACTTGGTGAAACCCGCGCAGCAGAAATCCCCAGAGCCGAAGGTAACTCCGGCGGGCCCGTGGACCGCCGCCCTGTGGGAAGCTACCGGTGATATTTGGCGTGACATTCTCGAATTGCCTTTTATTCGCGGGCTGGGCGACGGCACGCTTGACGAGGATTTATTCGGCTTCTACCTTGACCAGGATGCGCAGTATCTTGCCCAGTATTCTCGCGCCTTAGCTACTCTTTCGGCACGTGCCAGCTCATCGCAGGGGCAGGTGCATTGGGCTGCGGGCGCTCAGGCGGCGATTGTTGAGGAATCGCTTTTGCACGATGAATGGTTAGCGGCGCACCCCGCTATTCCTGCGGAGCAGGGCGGTATTCGGCGCGGTGCACCTTCGGCAGTGACAATGGGGTACACGAACTTTTTACGTGCTACTGCCGCTGGCGAGGAATATGTGGTGGGCGCAGCTGCGGCGCTTCCATGCTACTGGCTGTACCTTGAGATCGGTTACCGGCTCTTGGAGAAAACCCACGAGGAACACCCGTATAATGCCTGGATTTCGGTGTATGGCGGCGAAGAGTTCGCTGCGGATGTGCGCCGCTGCGTGGCGGTTGTTGAGGAAGCATTCGAGCAGGCTTCCCCAAACCAGCGTGTTGCTGCTGCCCAAGCGTATATGAGCGCATGTCTGTACGAGCGTGACTTCTTCGACCAGGCACACCGGGCGTTACGGTAATAGCTGAACCCCTGCAGTACACCCGAAGAACATAAACATGCTGCCCACCCAGCCATGTGTTTATTCGTGCCGGATTGTTATTTGATGCAAATGAAAGAAGCCCCTTCGCCCGAATCAAACAGCGGAACGTGTGTACCGTTTGGATTCGGGGGAAGAGGCTTCTTTCCCCTCAATACCACAGGGGAGAGGCTGCTGCTAACCCTGCTGCAGGGTCTCCAGCACAGCTATCAGCTTCTTACCGTGCTCAACACCAATGGCGTGAACAGCCTCAGTGTTACCCGGGTCGCTCGTGGTGCCGTAGCTAAACAGCGGCTCAAGCAGCTGCATACCAGTGAACGCCGCAGTGTTCGCGTAGTCGGCAAAGGCCGGGGGCAGCTCGCTCGGCAGCATGTTCTGGTAAATATCTTCAGCGGCGCCAGCGGTTGCCGAGAGCAGGAACTTCTTACCCTGCAAAGCGGTACCATCAGTGCCGTATGCAAAACCGTACTCGAACACGTCATCAATCCACTGCTTCAACAGTGAAGGCACCGAATACCAGAACACCGGGAACTGCAGCACCAGAACATCATGCTCCACTAGAGCCTTCTGCTCAGCTGCAATATCAAACTTGCCGTTCACACGAGTTTTATCCAACTCACGCACAGTCACAGCATCACCAAAACGCGCTTTAACTGCTTCAAGGGCTGTTTTGTTCGCGGTGGACTCTGCCAGGTTAGGGTGGCCCGAGACGATGAGGATCTTAGACATGTTCATTCCAATCTAGAGAGAAGTAAACAGAAGTAAAAAACTTCTGACGTTAAGCATAACCCGCAATAGTTACTTTTATATTGCTGCATCTACGCTCACAGTGGAACCGCGCAAAAAGCCCGAGGCGGTTCGGTCCACCCTATCAAGAAACAGGGCAGAAAACCACTTCGGGCTTCAACGGAATAACCGCAGAAAAAGCTACTTCTTATCCGTAGAATTCTCGCCTGTGGCACCCTTTAAGGCGCCCATAAGCGGCCCCACAATATCCAGCGGAAGCGGGAATACCACCGTCGAGTTCTGGTCGGCGCCCAGCTCCAGCAGGGTCTGCAAATACCGCAGCTGCAAGGAGGCAGGCGAGGCGCTCAGAATATCGGATGCCTCCTTCAGCTGTGAGGATGCCTCAAGCTCACCGCGAGCCGAAATGATCTTTGCGCGGCGTTCACGCTCAGCCTCAGCCTCACGAGCCATTGCGCGCTGCATGGCCTCAGGAATCTCAATATCCTTGATCTCAACCAGCTCGACTTTAATGCCCCACGGGCGGGTGCGTGAATCAATAATGCTCTGCAAATCCGCGTTCAAATCATCGCGGTGCGCCAGCAGCGTATCAAGGTCCACGCGGCCCAGCAGCGAACGCAGCGTAGTCTGAGCAATCTGCGAGGTGGCAATCGGGTAGTTCTCCACCTTCAGCACAGCATCTTTCGCGTCGACCACACGGAACAGCACCACAGCATTCACACGGGCCGGAACGTTATCTTTAGTGATAACCTCCTGCGGGGGAATAGTAAGAGTAATCACACGCATATCTACACGCTGCAACGAGTCAATCAGCGGGATCACCATATTAATACCGGGCTTCAGCTCAGAACGCAGATGGCCGAAACGGAACGAAATGCCGCGCTGATATTCAGGAATTACCCGAAGCGTGCGAATAATCAAAAACGCAAGAATCAGGATAATCGGGATAACGATCGAAAGAATAGTGAGAGAATCCATGGTGTCCTCTAAAAATTGTGTCTAACAAGGCCGCAGGAATGGCCCGCATAGGTGCGTTTAGACAATGTGTTGAGTTGTTAATAATCGCAGGATACAACCACCGGTGGGTGCACCCCAAACCTGTTTTAACCATACCGGCCACAGCCACAGAACGTAAGGGCGCCCACTCCCATATGTTCAAGCTTTAGCCCGAAATAAGAGGATGCGCTTCCCGGCCTGCGCGTCGCATGCAACAGCACGCGCAGGCCGGGGTGCACATCCAGCCAACCTAACTATTTGCTTCTTCGAGGTTTTGCTCCTGAATAACCTCAGCCGTGGTCTTATGCAGACGCGGGGTAGAAGTTCCCTCGCCGCTCCAAGCTGGCCGATCAGGATCAATAGTTGATGACGGACGCACCGGCAGCTGGGCCGAAGCGATCATCTGTTTACGGGCGTCATCGGTGCGGCGTTTGCGCTCATTGCCCACGCCGCCCCACTTCGCAGCGAACCGGTCAATCTTTGTAGCAACCGATTCGTCCGCGCTTGAACCCGGAATATGCTTCGGGTCGGCCGCGAAGTTCTCGGGTGAGCGGATGAGCTTAATCGCCAGCGGGTACGTCAACGACAGACAGACTACCACCGCAGCCAGCTCAATGAGCAGCTCAATGGGGGAGTGCCATCCGAAAGCAGCCGCAACCATAATGACCGGGCCGAATAATGCCACCGCAACCGCCAGACCACGGTGGAATTTCCCCGACTCCGAATACGGCCACTCATCAACCTCGCGGGTGAGTTCACGCCCGTTCGATGAGACAGTGCAGGTGTCCTTAATGGGGCAGGTGTTGCATACGCTGGGCTTAGCCCGGTAGCGCATCACACGGTTATCCGTGTCAAACGCTACCGGCCACAGCCACTGGTCTTCCGGGCACAGCCAGGCGTCATTACTTTCGTGGTAGGTGAACCCGAACGTTCGGGACGCCACAAAACGCTGACTGGTGCGTTTCGCGAGGATATCGAAACCCCAGCCGACGGCGACCAGACCCAGCGCGTACACGCAGGCCAGCCACACCATCATCGAAACCCCGGCAAACTGTTCAGGCATCATCAGCCTCGGCGATCACTGCGGTAGGGGCTGGTCTGCTCGGGCAGCTCGTCGGCAGCTTTAGCGCCAGCGAACTCGGCGATACGAGAGTCATCAACCATCTCGTACAGCGGCGGCTCGGGCAGCTCAAGCACAGTCTCCTTATTCTTCGGTGCGAAGTAGGAGGTGATGCCCAGCCACGCCAGCTTAATCAGCGGCAGAATACCGGCCAGGAAAATCACATCGCCCGGCAAGCGCAGCCAGTCCATGATCAGGTTGGCATCGGACTGAATGTACGCCAGTGAACGAGCCTCATAGTAGCCCTGACCAACCGAGTGGTACAGCTGAGCCACGCCCAGCGGCAGCAGCGAAATGAACACCATCCAGATCAGGCCGATATTCAATGCCCAGAATGAGAACTTCACGCCCTTCTCAGGCCACTTGTTCTCGGGGATCAGGTACCGCAACGCGAACACTGCGAAGGCCAGCGCCAGCATGCCGTACACGCCCATCATGGAGCCGTGTGCGTGGTTTGCGGTCAGCGCCGTACCAATCTCGAAGTACGAAACGATCGGCAGGTTGATCAGGAAGCCAAACACACCAGCACCCAGGAAGTTCCAGAAGCCCACGGCGATCAGGAACATCACAGCCCAACGGTGCGGGAACGGCTTTGGTGCGGTTGGAGTACTGGCGAGCACCCAGCTGCATGAAGCCCCACGCCTCAACGGTCAGGAAGGTCAGCGGAATAACCTCTGCTGCTGAGAAGAACGCACCGAATGCCATCTGCTCAGACGGGGTACCCGCAAAGTAGGTGTGGTGCATGGTGCCGACCACACCACCGGCGGAGTAGAGCACAGCGTCCATCATGATGATGGAGATTGCGATACGCTCACGCACCACGCCCAACAGCACGAAGATGTAGGCGACCATCACAGTGGTGAAGAGCTCAAGGAAGTCCTCAACCCACAGGTGCACCACCCAGAAACGCCAGAACTCGGCGACCGAGAAATGGGTGCGCTGACCAGCGAGCATACCCACAGCGTAGAACATCGGGGATTGCCAGGCCTGAGAAGAGGAACAACCACGGCATGGAGGTCTTCTTCCCGGTCTTCAAACGCGAGCTGAGGGTACGCCACACGATCACAATCCAGATGAACATGCCTGCGGTGAGCAGAATCTGGAAGAAGCGCGGCAAATCAAGGTATTCCCACTGCTGCGAGAAGATTGAATTCTCAGGCACCCAGCCCTTTTGCGAAAGCCACTCGTTCAGCAGCGAGCCGAGCACCACGAACACCACTGCCACGAACAGGATAACGGTCAGCAACCCCTGTTTCTTCGGCTCTTTGCGGGTAATGAGCGGGGCGATAAAGATACCGCCTGCCAAGAACGCCGCAGCAGTCCAGAAGAGGGAGAGCTGCACGTGCCATGTTCGGGAGACGGTGTAGGGGATAAGCTGCCCCATATCAATCCCGAAGAAGCCTGTGAGCTCCACACGGTAGTGCTCGGTAAGAGCACCCACAAGAGCCTGCAGCAGGAACAGCACCAAAATAGTAATGAAGAACAGCCCGGCCGCCTTCTGCGAGGGGGTCAGGCGCACCTCGTCGGGCTGGCGGAAGTCCAGCACGGGTGCCTCCTCACCATGCCAGCCGATGGTGCGGGACCAGCGGCCATAGATGGCGAACATTAAGCCGGTACCGCCCACCAGTGCGATCAGCGACAGCGCCGACCAGACCATCAGGTCTGCGGTGGGTTTGTTGTCTACATTGGCTTCTGCGGGCCAGTTATTGGTGTAAGTGTAATCCTGGTTGGGACGCTCAGCGGCTGAAGCCCACGCAGTCCAGCCAAAGAACGCTACAAGGTCATGCAGTTCTTCTTCGCTCTTAATGGCGTTGGGGAACAAGCCCTGAGAGGTATTATCCTTGGTGAGCGTATCCCTATAGTGGTTGACCATCTGGTCAAACCCCTTGGTCTGCCCCGCCGTCCAGTTCAGAGTCTTGCTGGATTCGTCGTACTTATTTTCCTTGCGCCACTCGTTCTTAACGAGTTCACGGGGCTCTTGCTTACCCTCTTCCCTGTATTGTTTGACGGCAGCGTCCGTAGTCAGGCGCAGGTATTCCGCCGTGAAGTCCGGGCCGATGTATGCACCGTGGCCGAGAACCGATCCGTACTGCTGCAGGCCGCGGCTCTGGTAGAGCTCCTGACCGTGCTGGATCTGTTCCGCGGTGGCGATTACCTTGCCGTCGTTGCCGATGATTTTATCGGGCAGCGGCATGGAGAGCGCATAGGTGCGCATCGCCAGGATTGCCATAATGGTAAAGCCCAGGAGCATCACAAATGCAACGGCCTGTACCCAGCCTTTACCGGCGTAGGCACCGACCGCGTCCGTGCGGCGGGTGACCTTGGCGATCTCCTCGCGCGTTACGGGTTTCTTAGCCATATTGTATGTCTCCAGTGTGCGTATATTTTTGTGATTCGAGTGGGCTCGTTTGGAGAGGCTCGACAGGCGAGCACAACTAGTCCACCCGTTTTTATTCTTGCATTACAAATACTTATTTAGAAAATTTTAGTGACACTATGTCGAGAATGTGAAGTTAATTGCATAGTAACCTTTAGGGTTGTTTTGGGCTAAATTATTACGCTCATTAGGCAGCGTTGGACGCCCCTTGAAGTACACAGCCTGCAGGGCCCAGCCAACAGCTGACAAAGTCCTGTAGGGAGCCCCCAATATAGCCCCATTTTTCAATATAAACGTATCCGGCACAGGACCCCCGTCGAAAACACGTCACTAAATGTCATAATAACCCCATGAACGTACTGAAAAGCTGCGGCACTGTGGAATAATGAGAAGGCAGGTAGGAGGCATCCCCTAGGAGTCACACATTTATGGTTTTCTACAAACTCAGCCAAAAAACCGTTACCGGGCTATTACGCTCGGTTTTTCGTGCACGAGTCACAGGCCTTGACCACTTCCCCAAAACCGGCCCCGTGATTGTTGCCTCCAACCACCTATCGTTCCTAGACTCCATCATTATTTCCGCAATGATGCCCCGCCGCGTGGCTTTCCTCGCCAAAGCCGAGTACGTTAACACTCCCGGTATTCGTGGTAAAGCCATGAAAGCATTCTTTGAGACTGTCGATATTATCCCGGTGAACCGGTCAGACCGTTCAGAATCCCTCAAAGCACTTGATATTGCGCTAGAGAAACTGAACGAAGGCAAAGTTTTTGGCATCTACCCTGAAGGCACACGCTCCCGTGACGGCTACCTCTACAGAGGGAAAATTGGTGTGGCCTGGCTGGCCCATATGACGGGTGCGCCCGTAGTCCCGGTAGGGCTGATCGGCACCGACCGGCTTCAGAAACCTGGGTCGAAACATGGTGTACCCGCACCGGTTCACGATCCGCGTGGGTGAACCCATGTGGTTCGAAAAAACAGGGGAGCAGATGACTGGTAAACAACGCCGCCAAACCACCAACCAGATTATGGACGAAATCGCCCAACTTTCGGGGCAAGCCCGAAAGGACGAATACAATGTTTCGCCCTCTGCTGAGCGTGACGCCGGGTGAGGTACCCTGCGCCAAAGGCGAGTAAACTTAACCGCGCATCCGCAAAAACCCGGCGGATGCGCGGCTTAACGTTTAAGCAACAGGAGGCTATGTGGCAGACCCGCGTTCGTACCGCCCCGCATCGGGTGATATCCCCACCGAGCCGGGAGTGTACCGTTTTCGGGACGAACACGGCCGTGTAGTGTACGTGGGGAAAGCAAAAAATCTGCGTAACCGCCTCAATAGTTATTTCGCTGCCCCTGAACGCTTAGCCCCTAAAACCTACGCCATGGTGCACACCGCCACCAGCGTAGAGTGGACGGTAGTCGGCAGCGAACTGGAATCGCTGCAGCTTGAATACACCTGGATTAAGGAATATAAGCCACGTTTTAATATCGCCTTCCGTGACGATAAATCCTACCCCTACCTTGCGGTCACCATGCGCGATAAGTTCCCGCGTGCACAAGTAATGCGTGGCGACCGTAAAAAAGGCGTGCGGTACTTCGGACCCTACTCGCAGGTGTGGGCAATCCGTGAGACGCTGGATGCGTTACTGCGGGTGTTCCCGGTGCGTACCTGCTCACCGGGAGTATTTAAACGTGCCGAAGCATCAGGGCGCCCCTGCCTGCTGGGGATATATCGATAAATGCTCCGCACCCTGCGTAGGGGCGCATTAGTCCCTGAAGAGCACCGCAACCTAGCGGACGGGTTGTGCCGTTTTCATGGCCGGCGGAGCCGAAAAATTTATTGCAGAGCTCACCACGGACATGAAAAGATGCTGCAGCCAATATGGACTTTGAACGTGCAGCCGTACTGCGTGATGACATCGTGGCACTTACCAAAGCTTTTGAACGTAACGCGGTGGTTCTGAGCGACTCAACAGACGCTGACCTGTTCGCCTTCGTACAAGACGAACTGGAAGCGGCAGTGCAGGTGTTCTTCGTGCGTGGCGGGCGTATCCGCGGTCAACGCGGCTGGATCGTTGAAAAAGTAAACGACGGCAGCGAAGGTGAACTCATCGAACAGCTTCTCGTCCGGTTATATGGTGAAGCCGCCGCACACGTGGCGAGCGCATCCAGCACCCTGGCCGAAGAGACAGACGCGAACCGCCACGAGATTCCCCGCCAAATCCTGGTGCCGGTACTGCCGGATAACGCCGAGCAGCTGCGTGAGTGGCTTTCTGGTGTGCGCGGGGCGAAGGTAAGTATTGCGGTGCCGCAACGCGGCGATAAAGCCGAGCTGATGAAAACTGTTGCCGAGAACGCCCGCCACTCACTGGCTCTGCATAAGAGCCGCCGGGCTGGGGATATTACCACCCGTTCCGCTTCGCTCGTTGAGCTGCAGGAGGCTCTGGAACTTCCCGAACCGCTGATGCGCATTGAGTGCTACGACATTTCGCACGTGCAGGGAACGAACGTGGTGGCCTCTATGGTGGTGTTTGAGGATGGCCTGCCCGCTAAAAGTGCTTACCGTAAATTCTCGGTTAGTGGGGATGCCGCACGGGATGATACCGCCAGCATGTATGACGTAATAACTCGCCGTTTTAAGAGGTATCTCACCGAGCAGCAGCAGCGTGCGCAAGCAGGCCCGCAGCGTTCGGGAGAGGTAGCTTCAGATGCGCATGCGCAGGAGCCGGCGAAGTTCGCGTACCCCCCGAACCTGGTGTTGGTTGATGGCGGCCCGCCGCAGGTGGCGGCCGCCCAGGCTGCGCTGAGCGACTTAGGCGTGGTGGATGTGCACGTTGCCGGTATCGCTAAACGCCTGGAGGAACTGTGGCTGCCGGATGATGATTTTCCGGTGATTCTGCCGCGTAATTCTCAGGCGCTGTTTTTGGTGCAGCGTATCCGGGATGAGGCGCATCGGTTTGCGATTACGTTCCATCGTTCCAAACGCGGTAAGGCGATGGTTGCCTCCGCGTTGGATGCTGTGCCGGGGCTGGGCCCTGCTAAGCGTGAGGCGCTTATTAAACACTTCGGGTCGTTAAAGAAGCTGAAGGCGGCCAGCGCCGATGAGCTGACGCAGGTGCAGGGGGTTGGGCCGTCGCTGGCTTCGAAGATTAGGGAGCATTTTGACGCGGAGGCTGCTGCCTCAGGATGATGCGGTGACCGTCTAATGCCTGTCTAGTATTATTGGATTACCAACTTACTCGCATCAAAGGGGAACGTAATATGAGCGTTGAGTTACAAGAGCAGAAACCGCAGATTTTGGTGATTACAGGTATATCTGGGGCGGGGCGCAGCACCGTAGCTAACGTACTTGAGGACGAGGGCTGGTATGTGATTGATAATATTCCGCCGCAGATGCTTGAATCGCTGGCGGAGCTGGTAACTCGTGACGGTGCTCGTGTGCCGAGGGTGGCTTGGGTATTGATGTTCGCGCCCGTGCACTGTTTGATGATCTCCCGGCTGCTATCGACACCCTTCGAAAATCCGATGTAGATTTTTCGATGCTTTTTTTGGATGCTAAAGACGAGACGATTGTGGCCCGGTATGAGGCGCAGCGTCGCCCGCACCCGTTGCAGGGGGAGGGGCGCGTCCTTGATGGTATTCGCGCGGAGCGCACCCTGTTCGAGGTGTTGCGAACAGCTTCCGATCATACGATTGACACAACCGGGATGAACGTTCACGAGCTGGCTCGTACAGTACGTGAAATGTTTGCTGAAGGCGCTGACAAAAAGCTGAATCTGAGCGTGATGAGTTTCGGATTCAAATACGGTGCACCCGCAGATGCGAACTATATGGCGGATATGCGGTTCATCCCGAACCCGCACTGGATTCCTGAGCTTCGCCCGCTCACCGGCCTAGACGCACCGGTACGTGACTATGTGCTGCAGAACACCGGTACGGAGGAGTTTATTAGCAGCTATCTTGCGGCTTTGCGCCCGGTGTTGGAGGGGTACCGCCGTGAAGGGAAATACTATGCGACTCTTGCGATTGGGTGCACAGGGGGTAAGCATCGGTCGGTTGCCGTGACTGAAGAGATAGCTCGAAGGCTCGGGGAACTGCCCGACGTAAACGTTAACGTACAGCATCGTGATAAGGGCCGCGAATAATGTCTGAAGGAACGAATACGCCCAGCCACTCTTCGGGTAGCAGCAAGAACGTTCCGAAACTACCGCCGCTTCCCACCCAGGCGTTGCGTCTGCTGAAGACTACCCGCCGGGTGCTAAAGTGACGGCGCTTGGTGGTGGGCACGGATTGTACGGGTCGCTTTCTGCACTGCGGCACGTTACAACGGATGTGACAGCTATTGTGACGGTCGCCGATGATGGCGGGTCGTCGGGTCGGCTGCGGAATGAGATGGGTGTACTCCCGCCTGGGGATTTGCGTATGGCTCTTTCGGCACTGTGCGATGACACCGATTGGGGGCGTACATGGAGCGATGTGCTTCAGCACCGGTTCAGCGCCCCGGAGGGGCATACCGGTGAGTTCCCGTTAGACTATCACGCCCTCGGTAACCTGCTGATTGTTACGCTCTGGGAGTTGCTGGGCGATCCTGTGGCTGGTCTGGACTGGGTGGGCGCGCTTCTGAACGCGCGCGGCAGGGTGCTTCCGATGGCCTTGGAACCGCTGGTGATTCAAGGTATTGTGCTTCGTGAGCACGGCGGAGCTTTTGAGCGGGTGCAGGTGCGCGGGCAGGTGAACCTGGCCCATGAGCCGCAGGTGCACAATATTGAGCTGGTTCCTGCCCAGGCGCGTGCCTGCCCTGAGGCGTTGGCCTCAATTGAGGAGGCAGACTGGGTGGTTCTTGGCCCCGGCTCGTGGCGTACTTCCGTGTTACCGCACCTGCTGCTGCGCGAACAGTGTGAGGCGTTAAGCACAACAAACGCTAAACGGTGCGTGGTCATGAACCTGGCGTTGGACGATAAAGAATCCAATGGCCTGGACGCAGCCGCTCACCTGAAGCTACTGCAGCAGTATGCCCCCAATCTGCGCCTTGACGTGGTGATCGCTGACCCGAGCAATATGGGTGTGCAAAGCGAATTTGAGGACGCGGCCAGAGAGCTGGGCGCGAAGGTGCTGTGGGCGTCCGTGCGTTCAACCACAAACCCGAATGTGCACGACCCACTCAAGCTGGCTTCAGCGTACAATGATATGTTTGCTATGCGTTTATAAAACTTTAAGGACGCAGTTAAGACACACACGAGACACACATGCACACGAACGCGGCTATTTGCCGTGTCCCCCGCTTCGAGCGGGTTAGGGCATCGCCCTAATTCTGTTTTGTAAGGAGAGAACAATGGCTCTGACCGCCCTGGTGAAAGAAGAACTTGCCCAATACGAGGCGAGCAAGGCGTCGGTGCGTAAGGCCGAGGTTTCCACTATTTGCGGTTCACCGGTGCCCTGCATATTGTGGCAGGCCGCATCGTTATTGAATCTGAGGTGGATACCGAGCAGACCGCGCAGCGTATGCAGCAGACTATTGCCGAGATTTACGGACATGAGTCGGAGCTGACGAGTGTTACCGGTGGGGGATTGCGCCGTGGCGGACGCTATATTGTTCGTGTTGACTCCGGGGGAGAGGCACTGGCTCGGCAGACCGGGCTGCTGGATTTGCGGGGCAGGCCGGTGCGTGGTTTACCCCCCGCTGTGGTGAACGGTTCACTGCAGGATGCTGAGGCCGTTATGCGCGGCGCATTCTTGGCGCACGGGTCGTTAACGGAGCCTGGCCGTTCATCCGCGATTGAGTTTACCTGCCCCGGCCCGGAGGCGGCGCTCGCGTTGGTGGGTGCGGCCCGGCGTCTTGATGTGATGGCGAAGGCCCGCGAGGTGCGTGGCGTGGACCGGGTGGTGGTGCGTGACGGCGAGACTATCGCCCATCTGCTGGAACGGATGGGTGCCTCGGAGTCGCTGCGTACGTGGCGTGAGCAGCGCACCCGCAAGGAGGTGCGAGCCACGGCGAACCGGCTGGCAAATTTTGATGATGCAAACCTGCGTCGTTCCGCGCAGGCTGCTGTGGCTGCGGGCGCACGGGTGGAACGGGCCCTGCATATTTTGGGTGATGATGTTCCTGAACATCTGAGGTACGCCGGGCAGCTTCGGGTGGCTAATAAGCAGGCGTCGTTGGATGAGTTGGGCCGGTTAGCGGATCCGCCGTTGACGAAAGATGCTATTGCCGGGCGTATTCGCCGTTTGCTGGTGATGGCTGATAAACGTGCACAGGAACTGGGCATCCCCGGTACGGAGCTAAAAGAAGACATTCAGGGAGCAGAGGCCGCTAGGGGTGTCTCTTCTGCCGCCCCCACCGGAGCATAAAACACATGTGCGCACGCCGTGGTGCGCGTTTGTTTTCTGCTGCAATGGTGTTTTACGTGTGGTGTTTTAACCGTGGGATTGTGCTCTGATAACCCTAACGGTGATGAGGTCGTGCAGACCTCTCACACCCTCATTGTGTTTGTGTTGGAATGCAATTATCCCAACGTGTAGGGCAGGTATAATCCATATAAAACAACAGAAAACAATGGAAAAACAGTCTAAAAGTGACTTGATTCACTAAAAAATCCTACATGAACACACCCAAACACACACGAACTAAGGTATGATTATTACCAACATCAGGCGGTACGCAACCGCGCACCACAGAGCACGGTATGCTTTTGCCATAACCGACCACAAGTCCCGGTGAATGCTGCGGCCGCCGCCCAACGCACTGACAAGGAGAACTTCAGTGACTGTACGTGTAGCAATCAACGGCTTTGGTCGCATCGGCCGCACCTTCTTCCGCGCAGCACGCGAGGAAGGCGTAGGCTTCGAAATCGTCGCCATTAACGACCTTACCAACGTTGATACCCTAGCTCACCTGCTCAAGTACGATTCGATCATGGGTCGTCTGGACGCAGAGGTGGAGGTCAAGGAAAATGCGCTGGTAGTAGATGGCAAGGAAATCAAAATCCTGGCTGAGCGCAACCCTGCTGACCTTCCCTGGAAGGATCTCGGCGTTGACGTAGTACTCGAATCCACCGGCTTCTTCACCGAGGGCTCCAAAGCGCAGGCACATATTGACGCTGGCGCAAAGAAAGTTATTATTTCCGCCCCCGGTAAGAACATTGACGGCACCTTCGTGATGGGCGTGAACGACGACCAGTACGACCCCGCCACCCAGCATATTGTTTCGAACGCATCCTGCACCACCAACTGCTTGGCTCCGCTGGCGAAAGTCCTCAACGACTCCTTCGGCATTGAGCGTGGCCTGATGACCACCATCCACGCATACACCGCTGATCAGCGCCTGCAGGATGCTCCTCACTCCGACCTGCGCCGCGCCCGCGCAGCAGCCGTGAACATGGTTCCCACCTCCACCGGTGCGGCAGCCGCTGTTGGCATTGTGCTGCCTGAGCTCAAGGGTAAGCTGGACGGTTTCGCGGTGCGTGTTCCCACCATTACCGGTTCCATCACCGACCTGACCTTCACCACTAACCGCGAGGTCACCAAGGAAGAGGTTAATGCGGCTCTGAAGGCAGCAGCCGAGGGTCCGATGAAGGGCATCATTAAGTACAGCGAAGATCCGATCGTCTCGAAGGATATTGAGGGCGAAGGCATCTCCACCATTTTTGATGCACCGCTGACCAAGGTTATCGGCAACCAGGTGAAGGTTATCGCTTGGTACGACAACGAGTACGGCTACGTAGCACGCCTGGTGATGTTCACCAATAAGGTTGTGGCATCACTCTAATGCGTCCGCGTGTAAACGTATAGAGAGAACCCCGGATTCACCGCGTGATTGAGGCGGAGAACCGGGGTTTTCCCATAACAGCCGCTATTATTAAAAGTATCTAAAACCCATTATTAGGAGGATTATCCTATGGCTAAGGCACTGGCAGAACTGCTCGAAGAAGGCGTCGCAGGCCGCCACGTTCTCGTTCGCTCCGACTTGAACGTTCCCCTTAAAGATGGCGTGGTGACCGACGACGGTCGCGTGCGTGCTTCCCTGCCCGTTATCGAAACTTGCTAAGGCCGGCGCTCGCGTGATCGTAACCGCGCACCTCGGACGCCCCAAGGGCCAGGTGGACCCGCAGTATTCCATCGCTCCTGCCGCTGCACGTTTAGCCGAGCTGGCTTCCGTACCCGTGCAGGTGGCTACCGATCTGGTGGGTGAAGATGCGAAGGCTAAATCAGCAGCTCTGAAAGACGGCGAAGTACTGGTACTGGAAAACGTGCGTTATGACGCCCGCGAAACCTCGAAGGATGATGCAGAACGCGGCGCATTTGCCGATGAGCTAGTGGCACTGACTGGGCAGAACGGCGCATATGTTGATGATGCGTTCGGGGCGGTACACCGCAAGCACGCCTCCGTGTACGACGTAGCCAAGCGTCTGCCTGCCTACTTGGGCGATCTGGTGAAGAAAGAAGTGGACGTTCTGGCGAAAACTTTGAACAACCCCGAGCGTCCCTTCGTGGTCGTCATGGGTGGTGCGAAGGTTTCCGATAAGCTTGCTGTTATCGACAACCTTATCGGCAAGGCCGACGCTATTCTCATTGGCGGCGGCATGGGCTACACCTTCGCTTACGCGCAGGGATATAAGGTCGGTAAGTCGCTGCTGGAGAAAGACCAGGTAGAGACCGTGCGGCGCTACCTTGAGACCGCCCCTGCGCAGGGTACTGAGATCATAACTGCCGTAGACGTGGTGTGGGCCGATGATTTCTCAGCAGACGCTAAGACCGAGATCCGCCCCATTGAAGACCTGGAAGGTGGCGAGCTGGGCGCCGAGGGTGAGGGCCTGGATATTGGCCCGAAGAGCCGTGAACTGTTCGCGGAGAAGATTAAGGCAGCTAAAACCGTCTTCTGGAACGGCCCGGTGGGTGTATTCGAGATTGCCCCCTTCGCGGGTGGTACTGAGGCTGTTGCGAAGGCTCTTGCTGAATCGGATGCTTTCTCCATTATTGGTGGCGGGGACTCGGCATCGGCGATCCGCAACCTAGGGTTCGCTGACGAGCAGTTCGGGCACATTTCCACCGGCGGTGGAGCATCCCTCGAATACATTGAGGGTAAGACCCTGCCCGGTCTGGACGCACTGGGTGCCTAACCTTCTGCCCCTTGTCTAATATGCCCCGGCTTATTCGCGTAATAGCGAATGGGCCGGGGTTATCTATAGGGCTTAAACCTTCAACGGTTCACGGCGTGCATCTGGTAATAGGACAGTCCAGTAATGACCGCTAAGTGGTGGGTGGGAAGAAATACCGCAGTGGTATATTCGGCGGTGAAAATTCGCGATAAACCGTGTATTTACGCGCCAGAAGCACTAAAATAGAGAGTGAACTTTTCCGTAGCTATGCCCTCTTTGGGGATTGGGAGCGAATATATGTCGCGTAAGCCGCTTATTGCTGGTAACTGGAAGATGAATCTGAACCATATTGAGGCCGTGACCCTAGTTCAGAAACTAGCCTGGACCCTTGACGACGCGAACTTTGACTTTGATAAGACTGAGGTGGCGGTTTTCCCGCCGTTCACCGACATTCGCTCCGTACAGTCTCTCATTGAGGGCGACAAGTTTAGGATCGAGTATGGTGGGCAGGATATTTCGGCTCACGACTCGGGCGCATACACCGGTGAAATCTCCGGGTCGTTCCTCGCCAAGCTCAACGCCGCATACGTGCTAGTGGGCCACTCTGAGCGCCGCACCTACCACGGTGAAACCGACGAGGTATGCGCTGCCAAAGTGCAGGCTGCGTACCGGCATGAAATCACCCCCGTACTGTGCGTGGGAGAGGGACTTGATATCCGCGAAGCCGGTAACCATGTGACCTACACCCTGGAACAGCTGCGTGGCTCGATTTCTGGTCTGACCGCCGAGCAGGCGAAGAGCCTTGTTATTGCCTATGAGCCGGTGTGGGCTATCGGTACCGGTAAGGTTGCCACCGCAGAAGACGCACAGGAAATGGCTGCCGCTATCCGCGCGGAGCTGACCAAGCTCTACTCGGCCGATGTTGCCAACCAGGTACGTGTGCTTTACGGTGGGTCGGTCAAGTCTTCCTCAGCTCCTTCGATTATGGAGCAGGCTGACGTTGATGGTGTGCTTGTTGGTGGGGCGTCGCTACAGGCCGATGAGTTTGCGGCTATTGCGCGGTTCGACGCTTAACACCTAAGACAATATCGCCGGTTATCCTCTGCATTCTGCGCGGCGGGGTAACCGGCGATTTTTTATGCCGCGCCGGGCAGTGTGGTATAGAAAACACGGGGAAGACCCCGATGATGTCGCAGAAACCTTAAAACGTGGGGTAGAATTCAAATATAAAGATTTCATAAAGAAAAGACTCATACATTCCTTCTTCTCGAAAAAAAATTTAATATCTAAAATCCCTTTAAAATATTATTTCGTATATTTTGAGGTATTTTCGTGTGCTTTGATTATCTACAATAATTTGGTTTTACAGATGATTTAGCATTTGTTATACTTTTTCTGGAATGTTTTGAGAAGGTGAGATATGAAGTCGCGCAAATATACGTCTGTTTTTATTGGTTCGTTAATTGTTTCATTAATATTGGTGGCTCTGGGTTTTGTCCCAGGTTACGGAGAAGTTTCTAAAAACTGGAGGGCACTGATCGGAACTGACTTCGGTTGGTTTTACCTCCTGCTTGTAACTCTTATCGTATTGGTCTGCGGGTTTTTTGTTTTAAGCCCCATGGGACAAATTAAACTTGGAGAGCCTGACTCAAAACCCGAGTATTCCACCGGTTCATGGATTGCCATGCTTTTCTCGGCTGGTATGGGCATTGGTCTAGTTTTCTATGGTGCTGCCGAGCCGCTTTCACACTTTGCTAACAAAACTCCCCATGCTGCGCCGGGGTCACAGCAAGCAATGGCGGATTCCTTTCAGTTTACGTTCTTCCACTGGGGTATTCACGCCTGGGCTGTGTACGGTATTGTTGCTATGGCTCTGGCATATTTCGGCTTCCGTAAAGAAGAGAAATATCTTCTTTCTGTCACCCTTAAGCCGCTTTTCGGTAAAAAAACCGATGGCTGGCTGGGATATATTATAGATATTGTTACTGTGGTGGCAACTGTTATTGGTGTGGCAACCACGCTTGGTTTCGGCGCTATTCAGATTAATGGTGGATTGAGCTACCTTACTGATAATGCCATTCCTAATAACATGGAAGTACGCACTGTTATTATCGTAGTAACCACTGCTCTCTTTGTGCTCTCAGCTCTTTCGGGACTGGGTAAAGGTATTAAAATCCTTTCAAATCTTAATATGATTCTGGCTATCGCACTTCTGGCGATTGCTATTGCGGTTGGGCCCACTGTCAAAATTTTTGACAATATGACGGAATCCGTCGGCCTGTACATGCAGAACTTTTTCGAGATGAGTTTCCGAACCGCCGCATTTAACGGTGACGAACGCGCCTGGATTGATACCTGGACCGTGTTCTACTGGGCATGGTGGATTTCCTGGTCACCCTTCGTGGGCCTCTTCATCGCCCGCATCTCCAAAGGCCGTTCAATACGTGAGTTTATTACTGTAGTACTTCTGATACCTACCGTCTTAAGCTTCATCTGGTTCTCCGTTTTCGGTACGATGGCTAATACGGTACAGCAGAACGGTCTGGAGAATCTGACGAAACTAGAGGATGAGCAGCTACTGTTCGGCACATTCAAACACTACCCGCTGGGCATGTTAATGTCGATCATCGCAATCATCCTGATCTTCACCTTCTTCATTACCTCGGCAGACTCAGCAACCTATGTGCTCTCAATGCTTTCCGAAGATGGGCGTCTTATCCCCACTAACGGAAAGAAAGTCGTGTGGGGCGTTATCGTCGCGGGTATTGCAACCGTGCTGCTGTACGCTGGCGGGCTAGACGCTCTGCGGAATACGCTGATTATTATTGCGTTACCGTTCGCCGTTGTGATTGCGTTAATCGTGGTGGCGCTAATAGTTGAGGTGTACCACGAGAAGGTACAGATGGGCTTGTCGATCTCGCCTGACCGCTACCCCGAAAAGGGACAGCCGTTCAAGTCGTACGAATCGTACGAAAGCGAAGACGAAGCTGAGAAGTCTATTGAGGATGAGGCGGATACATCTGCTCAGCAGGTAAAACAGGGGAAGAAAACCTCTGAACCTGCGAAGCAGGAATAACCTGCCTTTCGGCTGAGACGTAAAAACATAAAGAGCCCCTGCTCGCTCTGTATTTGACGGGATGTCGTGAAGCGTCCCAATGGTACAGATAGCGGGCAGGGGCTCTTTAGCGCAGTAGGTGGGTTCTTGAAATGATCCGGTAATCATAATTATCTCCGCAAGGACAGCTCCACGGTCAAACCAGATACCATAAGCCTAGATAAGGTAGTGCTGCTTCCCCTGCACCCGCTGTTGCGCATCCATCCTATGAGGGAAAGCTGCTCGCGGGTAGCCAAAAAACGGGCGCTGTCCTAAATAACGAGCCGAACACTGGGTAGACTTAAGATCATGGATTCCCTTCTCGCGCCCATTATGATCACCCTCCTGTGCGTCATAGTGTTCATGATTATTCGCAACCGCAAAGTCCCCGCTCCCACTATGCCCGGAGAACCCGGTGCGAGCTACGACCCAACCACACACTATTACGACAGTAAACGTGACGATTTCCTTAACTGGCTTCACGCCCGCACCAGCTCCCCAGAAATCCCGGTGCAGGTGAAACTGCGGGACTGGGTAGACCAGGGATTCTACGCCGAAGACAGCGGCAACTACTGGGGCATCGCCCAGCAGTTCACCTATTACCTGCTAGAAGGCGGGTATGTGCGCGCCTACGACACCGAAGGGAAAGAACTGACCGCCCAGCGTGTGCTGATCGACCGGCCGGATACGCTGCAGCTGACCCCCAGCGAATATCAGCGCCGCACCGCCCGTTAAACTTTTCACCCCCGTACTGTTCAGCTATGCGCAGCATTAGGGGTGACCAATCCGCTAAGGTGGCGTATAGTTAATACGGTATGCCAAACGGCAGATACGAAATTATTAGTAACCGCCAATCCCAACAGGAAGGTCCACTGTGGAGACCCTCATGACTGTACTCATGGTAATCATCGCGATTACCAGCGTTATTGCCGTGCTTTTGGTGCTCTTAAACCGCGGCCAGGGCGGCGGCCTCTCAGATATGTTCGGCGGCGGCATGACCAGCTCCCTCAACTCCTCAGGTATGGCATCGAAGAACCTGATCCGTCTGACCGTCACCGTCTCTATCATCTGGGTAGTAGCGATTGTGCTCTACGGATTGGCACTACGCTTTAACGGTCAAATCGTGTTCTAACGTCCTAAAGGTTTTTATCCTTAAGCCCCGGCAGGTGAACCAACCCCGCCGGGGCTTCTCCTATGCCCAACCGCGCTGCCCGTGCCTACAAACGGACAACCGCCGATTATAGTAAGAATGACGAAACCCTGCTTAAAATGTCAGGGCGTTCAGGCATAGTAGTATCGTAAAGCTTCTGCACCACCCCTCGGAGGAACCCTCATGGCATACGAACTGGACTACAACTATCTAGGAGCCTCAGCGCTGCTGGAACGTGACGGACACCCCGAACTGGCCCTAGCAACCAGCGGCGGCAGCACACCAGAAGGCGCAGCGGCACACCCTTACTTCTTCTCAGGATTCATGGAACGCCCCGACGTGATCGCAGCATCGTTGCTGGTGGTCGCGCGTGTGGCCCGCACCCGCTACTACACCCCGCCCGGCATGGTCGCCGCTATTTTGCGGGCCGCAGACCCGGTAGTGACCAGCACCCGTGAAGGTCTACGGTTTGAATCCTTTAGCGCCTGCTGCGGTGTCTATGCCCGACTTGACGTAGACTCCTCCGCCCTAGACGCCAGCCACAGCGCCGTGGGCGTGACGAATGTGGACGTGAATCCGCCGCTTCGCACCGCCTTAGCTTCCCTCCGGGCTGGCGAACCCCTCCACATGGATGTTGGTGATGAGGGGTTGCTGACCACCACCTTAGACGGTGAAGTAATGGAAGATAAAGTGCCCCTGCCGGTGCGCTGGCTCAAAGGGTTCGCCGAAACACAGATGCTCTCATCCCTGATGAAACCCACCCATTCTCTGGACGCGGCAGCAGCCCGCACCTTCATCCAGGGGCTGCCGCGCCAATCCGCCACGAAAAGCGTCATGTGGGCCACCCGGGCGGTGCGTTCACTGAGGCTGGCCACCCGAGCCACCGCCGGGTCGGTGTGCGTGGCAGGGCCGGAGCGGCTGCGGGTGCTTGAACCGCTCATCCGCTTCATGACCCGCCTGGAAGCATACAGCGAACCGGTCACCTCAGGTAACGCCCCGGTGGCGAGCGTGTGGGTGGCCCACTTGCCGGGTGCGCGCCTGAGCATCGGGTTAAGCCCCGAAAAATCACGCGGATTCTCGGGGGAAGGCTCTGTGCTGCAGGCGCTCTCAGACCCGTCAGTTGCTGAAAACGCGGATATGCTCAGCGTGCTTCTCTCCTTTGAGCCGCGTATTGAAGTGCCCGTCATGTCTGCACGCAGCGGGCTGAACGAGACGCAAGTACGCGACGCCCTCGCGTTACTGGCATCCTCCGGGCAGGTCGGTTTTGATGTGCAGGCGGGGGAGTACTTCCACCGGCCGCTGCCCGTGCAGGCGGATGCCCTGCAGGCTATGCATCCGCGGCTGGTGGGTGCGCAGAAACTGGTGGACTCCGGCGCGGTGCGGGATGACGAAGGCGGAACGTACCGTGTGCAGTCGCGGGACACGTTCTACACGGTAACCCCCGCCGAGAAAATCGAAGAATACCGGTGCACCTGCCCGTGGTGGGTGAAATACCGGGGCACCCGAGGCCCCTGCAAACATGTACTGGCGGTAAGCATTAAACGTCGTGGCGGGCTGAATTAGCCCGACACCGAACCGTATCCGCAAAAGTCGTGTTTTCCTTGCACACCTGAATACACAAATAGGTAATGATGGATGAGAAGAACTATCCGCAGCACATGAGCCTTGAAGAACGACGCGCCCGCCTGCGTGAACTCATGAAACGTGACGATGCCACCGTTGAGGAGTATCACGCTATCATAGGCGGGGCTACCGAAGAAGAGCGTGTGTCTCTGGCGAAAACTCTTAAACCCGCGCAGGTGGTGGACGTCAAAAACTATACCCCGCTCGCTGCTTATGTAGCGGGTGCTCTCATCCGCAAACCTGACGGGTTTACAGGGGGCAGAACGACCTACCCAAAACGCCTCCGCTGCATTCCACCAACTCCTGTGGAATAACCGTAAGGGTGGACAACATCAGGATATTGGGAAATATTTTGTGCTGGGAGCATCCAAACGAAGCGAGGAGTGGATTCTAGCATTTGTGGAATCTATCGCCGAAAGCTGGGCGTACGGGGAGGAAAGCTGGCCTGTATCTCACCAACTGCTGCGGGAACGAAACATCATCTGCGAATCTCCGCAGTATCTTGGGCAGTTCATCAGGAATATTCCACCGGTACGTGAGGATTCAACCTACAATCGTGCGGCCGCTCTTAACTTCTTCAAAGACGACCCGCTGCTGCTGGAGCAAGAATTCTGGGCGCTTTTTCGTGTTGAAGGAACAATGCGCGACCACTACTGGACGCTGCTCGGGCCTACCGGCAGCATGCTCGCCCTCATGCGTCACATGCAGGACTTCTATGAGGGGTTCCGGGAAAGGGTGCTGGACGAATCGTTACAGTCGCTGACCCGTGATTTCTCGGCCGCAAACAGTAGGGTTTTTCACCAGATCTACCGGGGTATGGAACCCACCGAAGCAGAGAACCTGGAACGAGCCCACGCTCTTATGGCACTGTTGGGGTCTGCGCCCTCAACTACTGTGGGCTTGGCGCAAGAAATACTGACGCCTCTGGTGGTTTTGCTGAGCGGTGAACAGGCAGCCCAGCTGGTGGAGGCATCACAACCGGTGCTGTTCCGGACCGAGAAGAAAGTACTTCGCGCCCACCTGAAGCTGTTGAAGCTACTGGTCACACACCATCCCGAACTGGCCGGGAAGGTGAGCTTAACGGTGGGTGAGGCGGTCGAAACCATGCCTGTCGATGTGCAGGATACCGCCCGCAAACTTATACTCGCACACCATAGAAACAATAGTGAGGAGGTGAAGCACAAGCCGGGTCGAAGCATTAGTATTCCAGACATTACCCCGCACGATGGTGAACCAAGCGAATACTTTGCCACTTGCAAACCCCTCACAAGTGATACGGAATTCTTGGAAATCCTTATTGAGCATCTGGAAGGCAATACAGACGGGTTTGACTACCCGCCTCTGCTGTCTTACCTGCAGAAGAACCACACTATTGAGCTGGATAAGGCACAACGGCAGTACGTATACACCAAATACAAGACCCTCCTTGCTAACTCTGCGCTACGGTGCCTAACATATCTTGTTCTCAAGCCGTATCAGCAGGAAGACGGTTTAGACCTGCAGCACACGTACTTTCGGGGATACTACACACATCTTCCTTTTACCAGAGGACTGTAACGGGGGGAACTGGTTCGAACAGTTCGCACGGCACATAATTACCGTGGGCCGAAGGCTCTCCTTGCAGAGCAAATCGCCAGCCTAGACCCCGATGAAGAAAACCGCACACCATTGGTTGTGGTTCCTCTTCCCGCCCGGAAGGACATATCGTGGGCGCGATCCGAACAGAGGGTCTGCTGGGAGGAAAAAGACGCAACTCCTAAAACCCTCGAAACCCCGTTCGAGCAGGCGGCGCTTAACACCCACGGAACCGTCGAAGAGTATCTGGAACGCAGCGGAGACGGGGAATCCTGGAACATCTGGAATGACGAGGTGGTGCGGTGGTACGCGTGGCTGACCCAGAACAACCCGGATGTGTTGGCGGTACAGTTTCTCCCGCTTGCCTTCGGCGCCGTCTATCAGTCACAGCAGATAGGGCTGCCGAGTCTGCTGCAGGCTCTGGGGCATTCCCACCAAGTACTAAGGGCACCCTCGTACACGGTGATCGGGCAGGCTATGGGGGCTCAGCGTCGCGAGTACCGCACTATTGCTGCCGAAGCCATAGCGCTTCTAGCCGAACGGGGCATGCTGGATACTGCCGCGTTCTCGGCAGAACTGTCGTGGCTTCTTACGCAGAAGCACCTGATGACGAATCGTGCAGTTGAAACGCTCACAGATGCGGCATCCATTAGCCCGTTAACGGGGTGGCGCGTCCTGCAAATCCTTGCGGAGATACTGCCTGTGGCAGGTGAGGTTAATCGCGGTGGCTCCCTCGTGCAGCTAGCGGGTCAGCTAGCGGAGGAATACGGTGTGACCATTGAGATACCCGAGGTACTGCGGCCAAAATGAAAGGCTCGACCGTGCTGGCGAAAAGTCTGCGTGTGCTTGATACATTGCAGCCGCATCCAACGGAGCTTGCGGAGCAGGCCCGAAACCAAGCGCGAGAGATTGTGACGAAGAACGGTGCGGGGCACGTCGAAAAACTTTAGACTGGGAAGAAAACCAGTAATCTATATCACCGATAGGGGTTTTAATGACCGCACAGCATCACACACAACCAGCTTTACCGGCACAGCCAACCTTACAGGAGCGTCGTGCCCACCTTCGGGAACTCATGAAACGTGACGACGCAACCGTTGAGGATTATCACACGGTGATTAGCGGGGCGACAGAGGAAGAACGCGCATCGTTGGCCAGGACGTTATCGCCCACGAAACTTGCGAAAGCCCGAGGGGAGAAAGCAGCTTTGGCCGCATATGCAGTAGGAGCTTTAACCTCGTCGGTTCCGCGTGCGGTGAGGCTTATAAGTGAACTTTTTTGTCCTCTTCGAGATGAGGATTTTAATATTATTCCCGAGCCGCCTATGCCTGCTACTGGGCAGCTCTGGGAATTTTTAACTCAAGGGGCGGTAGAACGATCCGATGAGTGGGTCCTGCACTTTGTTGAAGAATGTTCAGACGATTGGTACATAGATTCCTGGACACGCCTCAATAAACTTATGCGCGAACATTCGCTGACGAGCTTATCGCCAGGGTATCTTTGCATGATGATGAATGCCGTCCCACACGTGAGGGAAAAGTCTGCCAGACAGTATCGGAATATAGAACAGTTCTTCCGCAACGATCCTGTGCTGCTGGAACGAGAGTTTTGGGATGCTTTCACAGTTGAAAGGGTACTAGCACAGTCTAAGTGGGATCCCGCCTTACAGCCTGAATATCGAAGCCCATCGTTTTCGGCCCTCGCTCAGGTGATGTGCGAAACTTTTCCGGAGATTCGCCCCAGGTTCCTGGATGAAACGCTCAAAGGTCTTCTGCGAGACTACTCAGCCCACCACGTGCGGCATTTCTATAGGGCCCATGCTGCTCTGCAGCCAACGCCTCAAGAAATTAAGGAGCGTTTTGCGCTCTACCTTTCGGTGCTGGGAACGGCGTATAGCCCTGCTATCGCCATGGCGCAAGACCTGCTGGAGCAGGCAGTCTACGAGCTTTCCGACGCACAAGCACGTGAGGTTATTGAAGTTTCGGCAACAGTGCTGACGCGCACCGAAAGAAAGTTTTGCGCGCCCAGATACGGCTTCTTTCTTCACTGCTTGAAGTCCACCCCGAATGCACTGAACAAGTAAGCCAGACAGTACAGGATGCCTTCAAGTCTATGCCCCTGGACCTTCAAGACGAGGCCCAGAAGCTCATCAATGATCCGGTGCGAGAAACACCCACGCACCAGGACGCAGCGGGGAGCATCACGGTACCGGATATCACCCCGAAGGATTGTGAACCGCAGGGGTGTTTGGCGCCTCGACCGCCTATCACTACGGATCGGGAACTCATGGAATGCTTGGCAGCAACCTTCCAGGGAGGCGATGGCACCGATATTCCGCGTATCCTGGAGTACTTGGAACATGCCGAGAGTCTGGACATAAACGATGCAGAGCGGCAGCTTCTCTGGGAAGCTCGTAACCTTCTCATAGAAAGCCCATCCAGTATTTATACCCTCTCCAGTCCCAATATCCCGTACCTTGCCATTGCGGCACTCATCAAAAGCGGGCAGATACAACACGCTGATATTGCTAAAATACCGATCATCCCCACCTGGTATACAGAACGTCTCTACCTAAATGATGAGCACGGAAACCCGGTGACAGTAGATGAACAGACGATTAAGGAGCATCAGTCTCGTCCCATTAATGTAAAAGCTACTGGGACAGAACTTCATCTCAATGAGCGCGGACCTCATATGCTGCTGATGGAGCAGCTGTTCTCCCTGATTTTTGCGGATCAAGACGCAGAAATCAACATAGTGACCGCGCCTTTTGCACCCCAGCGTGTAGCCCTTGAACGTACTACGGGTACAGTCCTCACCCAGTATTGGAAATCGCTATATATTGTTCGGATGCACAGCTTCCCTTTGCAATTCCCGCTGTGGGTTGGAACAGATACACCCGATGCTGCCGCACTCTCCGTTGAATCTGCCGCGTTTAACACCAACAGCACGCAAATCGAGTACATGCACCGTATGCTGGAATCAAAATACTATCCTTCGTACCGCACGGTCATGGGGTGGTACGGCTGGCTCATGCAGAACAACCCAGATATTTTCAGCGCACAGACCATGCCTATTCTTGTGGCAGCTATCCATGCCCATAATGCTTATGGTGCCGATGTCATCATGCGCATCCTGGGTGATACGCACCGAGTACTGGGCGCCGCCTCCTACAGTGCACTCGGGCTTGGGGCCAGCGCTAAAACTACCGAAGTGCGCGCCAACGCTGCGGAGGCGCTCGCCTCCCTGGCGGATCGGGGTATGGTCGATACCGCTTTATTCGCCGAAGAACTGTGTTGGCTGTTGAGCCAGCACCACGTGAAGGCTCAACGAATTGAGCAGACATTTAGGGATGCTGCGTCGATTAGCCCCTCTGGCGGGCTGGCGGATTATGCAGGTACTAGAGGGCATACTGCCTGTCGTGGGCGAGGTATATCGTGGTGGCGCGCTGGTGCAGCTCTTGGTGCAGCTGGCGGGGGAGTACGGCGTGAGCGTCGAGATTCCTGAGGTTTTGCGGCCAAAAATGAAAGGCTCAACCGTGCTGGCGAAGAATCTGCGTGCGCTTGAAAAGCTGCAGCCGCATCCGACCGAGCTTGCAGAAAAGGCACGGCAGCACGCTCAGAATCTTCTAGATAAGCGTCTAGGCAGGGATATTACCGTGAAAAAGGAGGAGAGGAATGCAAACTAACCCCGTTATGACGCTTAATAAGCGGCGAGAAGCCCTTAAAAAGCTGGCTAAAAATCCGGAGGCACCTGTCGAAGAATTTCATGCTCTTTTAGAGGACGCTACAGAGGATGAACGTGCCGTGCTGGCTAAAACTCTGCCTCCAGCCAAGGTTTTAGGGCGGGGGAACCGGGCTGTTTTGAGTCCTGTCAGGCGGCTATCTTTTAGCAGCTTTGGGGACAAACCCTCGCAGGACACATAAGCGTTTCGTGGATTTATATACAGACAGTTCATGGGCGGCGCGCCGAAGCGACACTGACTCTTTCAATAACCCTCATGACGCTATCATGCGCGGTTTATACTTGGGGCTCTCCGGACGCAGCGATACGTGGATTCTGGATTATATAGCGGCAACCCCCGCTATGGAGGATAACGACGCCTACGGAATATGGCGCATACTACACACGCTCGTACGGGAACGGGACCTCCACTGTGAAACCCCTTCTTATTTATGGAGGGCCTTACGTACCATATTCCCAGAAGAAAACAGGGCTGAAGAACACCCGGAGATACCCGCCACCTACCAAGAGGCACTTGAGCATATCCGCCAGGATCCTCTCCTGATTGAACGGGAACTGTGGACCTGCTTCCGCGTTGGAACAGCACTAGGTGCGGCAGCAGATTTCAAGTTTAGATTATCTAGATTGTCACCTTGACGGGTTTCGCGACCGTTTTCTCACCGAATGTTTGCGCTCAATGCTCAGAGATTTTACGCCCAGGAAAACACGAGTCTTCCATATGCTTTACCGCGGCATGAAACCAACTACCGCGGAGAACCTGGCATGCATTCCGCTACTGACCGCTATTTTACAGACGCAGCTATCCACGTCGGTAGGCCTAGCACAAGAGATGCTTATCCCCATTGTGGAGCAACTTTCTACGGAACAGCTCGATGCCCTGTTAGACGCATCAGCAGCAGTACTCCTCCGTACTGAGAAGAAGCTGGTGAAGGCCCAGCTAAACATCCTACAACAGCTGATTAAACATCACCCTGAATACACGCACCGGGTGCACAGCATGATTGCTGGGGTCGAGCGAACTCTACCCTTGGAACTTCAAGAGCTAGCGCAAAACGTAGGATCTAAAGATAGTACGAAGCCTACCCGATGCGGTGTAAAGAAAATACTGGAGCCCCAGGAAGTACAGTCGGTAGAAGCACTACAGGCGCAGGAACCTATTCTGATACCAGATGTCAACCCACGCCCACGGGCTCCGGGGGAACTCTTCATGGCGGATGCCCCTATTTCCAGCGACACGGAACTTTTTGATGCGCTGGTTGCCATGGCGACCGGTACAGCCCCCGAGACGGAACTGGTGCGTGCTCTCGCATATCTTAACCAGACAGAAAGTATCCGCTTTAACGAGGCACAGATAAAATACCTTGAGTCCGTCAACCTGAATTGGGGACGGCATATCCACGAGTTTGAGACCGCAGGAGAGGATATAGCTTTTCTGATCCTAGCGATATACGTACGATGTGCAGGTACGCAGCCAATAGAATTGCCGCCAATTACGAAGGGTTACCGCGACTTTCTGTGGCTCTATAGGAACGGCCAGCCCATTATCACAAACAGTATGGAGTACCGCCCCTTAGGGGCGAAAACCAAGCAGGATCTTGTGGTCAACACTCGCGGGTTGACGGGCCTTTTACAAGAGCAACTTCTCTCACTGATTCCCTCCAGCGGATATGCTGAAAAATTTATACAGAACCTTTTGAAACACGAAATCATGCCATGCGACGCACCACATGGTCGACGGGATTAACACAGTACGCAAAACAAAGAATTATCAACAGCGATAGCGAGATACCCTATAACAGGAAACTCCTTCTGTGGGAAGACCCAAACGATACTTCTGCCCCCAGTGACCTAGTCTTTGAAGATGCCGCTTTTAATACTGGCAGTGTGCGAGAAGATTACGGTCACCGCATCCATACGTCAAAACGTTATACCTATACCTCGCAGAAATACGCAGTCGGTTGGTATGCCTGGCTCATGCAGAATAATCTGGATTATGCGGCAGCGCAGATGATGCCTGCCCTGGTGACAGCCCTCTACACGCGCACCGTTTTCGGGCTGAACGCGCTCCTCTATGCTCTTGGCAGTACCCCGTGCCCTCTGGGTGCGCCTTCGTATAGCGCCTTGGGAATTGCGGCATCTGCGCTGGCACAAGACACCCGGGTTTTAACAGCTGAGTCTCTCGCCCACCTGGCAGAGCGCGGAATGCTAGATCCTGCACAATTTGCTGAAGAAGTAACGTGGCTTCTGCTACACCAGGATGTTCTGACTAACCGTGTACTCGGGACTCTTCAAGACGCCGCATCTATCAGCCCATTGGCGGGGTGGCGTATCGTGCAGGTGCTAGAGAACATGTTGCCAGCGGTGAGCGATATTAATCGTGGTGGTTCCTTCGTGCAGCTCTTGGTGCAATTAGCGGGGGAGTACGGTGCGAGTATTGAGGTTCCCGAGGCGCTGCGACCCAAAATGAGGGGGCAGACTGTGCTGGCGAAGAACCTGCGTGCGCTCGAAAAGCTACAGCCGCATCCGACCGAGCTTGCGGAAAAGGCGCGGCAGCACGCTATGGAGCTACTATAAGTACACCCAACTTTTTTTGGACAGCAATCACTAAAAAGGAATAGCCACCTATGACAGCCGCCGCTTCCACACTTGCGCAACGCCGCGCCACCCTCAAAAAGCTCATGGCAGACCCCGACGCCACTTTCGACCAGTACCGGGGGATTATTAACGGGGCCACCGAGAAAGAACGGGCATCCCTGGCACGAACCCTGAACGCTGAAAAAGCCGCCGCATCAGATCTTCCAAAGAGCATAAAAGCCTACCTGGCGGCCGCTCTCACCGCAAAACCAGCACGTGCCGCACAACAACTGCATCAACTTACACGCCTCACCGAGGCGGGACGCATCGGTCAGCGGCGTGAAATACGTGACCACTTCATGTGGGGAACTGAAGAAAGAAGAGACGACTGGGTACTCGAATTTGCTGATCAATATGCATCTACCGGGGCGTCACTCCACGGGCAGTGGGAACTTAGCAACACAATCCTAAGAAACCGCGGCCTCAGCTGCTCCACTCCGCGGTACCTGGCAATGTTCCTCGCTAATATCCCACCGGTATATGACGACTCACCTAAGAACCACGCTGAAACCACCCAATTTTTCCGTACCAACCCACACTGCCTTGAACAGCAGTTCTGGGACGTTTTCACCGTCGAAGGGGTCCTGAGACAGTACCCATCCACATGGGCGCCCCGCACCCGCCGCGGTGAGCCTTCCTTCGGTGCCCTCACCCGTCTACTGAGCAAAGAATTCGAGGGTGTTCGCCCCCGGTGCCTTACCGAAACCCTCCAGGCTCTACTGCGAGACTTCGGCCCCGCCGACTCACGGTATTTATACAGCACACGAGGGGCTAACCCCCACAGACACCGAAATTATAGAACGACTACCCCTGTACACCGCCGTGCTTGCCAGCCCATACTCACCCGCAGTTGGGATGGCACAAACTATGCTGCGGCAGGTAGTGACAGCTCTCACCAGTGAGCAAGCAACCCAACTGGTGGATGCTTCTTCACCGGTACTTTTCCGTACCGAGAAAAAAGTGCTCCGCGCCCACCTGAGACTGCTGGCTCAGACCCTCACAACACACCCCGAGCTTGCGGAACGGGTAAGCCAAAAAGTGGCCGAGGTGGTACAGAACATGCCCGCAGACATTCAGGCGCAGGCACAGCAGCTAGTAGTCCTTCCCAGTCCACGCATGGTTCCACCGGCAGAACCCGCCGAACCGGCCCAGCTTGTGCGTATCCCCACCATAGTGCCGCAAAACTGCGCACCACAAAGGGAACCTCACGCCCGGTTCCGTGCGCGATGACGAAGACTTCACGCAACGACTCATCCCTCTACTGGGCGGTGAAGGCCACGGCGCCAACATACCGCCCCTGCTGGAATACCTGGGTAAACACCCGCGAGTGCAGCTGAACGAAACACACCTGAAAATAGTGCGGGAACACAACTCCCAGTGGGTCATACCTCCCTGGGTGCAAAACATCTACCTCACCCACCTGATTCTGCGCGCCCACGACTCAGAAAGCTTCTCCAAACGCTTTGACGGGTACGTGAACTATTTGCTCCACAACCCCGAAACGGGGCAGCCCATGCTTCCCCACCGCGACTACGCGCCCTCCTGGGCAGAAACCTACGAACTGTACTGGGAGCTTACCCGCCACGACGAGCACCACGACAACTGCGGCGGCACCGCCACCCTCATAAACTACCGTGGCCCCGCCGCGCTTTTCCAAGAACAGCTTAACCGTGTGGGCGAACCCCACGAAACGCACTGGGCGCCCCTAGCAACCGAACCAATACCCGCTAAAACCTTCGACTGGTACCGGCACGTGGAAGCCCTTGAGGCACGCGCTCGCCCCAGCAACGAATCAGGGGTCTATAAACATGCACCGCAGGACTCACTCATGATGTGGCTTGCCGCCGGGCAAGAGCTCAACCCGGAGGGAGAGACATTCGAAAACGCCGCAGTAAACGTTATGGGCCTGCTGGAAGAATTCACGCACCGCACCAACGACGCGGAAAACTACCCATTTATCGGTGCAATAATGCAGTGGTATGCATGGTTAATGCAGCACAACCCGGATGTTCTGGCAGCCCAAGCGATGCCGCTGGCGCTGGCCGCATCCTACCAGAAAACCGTGTACGGGCTACCGGAAACACTCACATCTTTAGCGGATACACACCCGGGTACTGGGAGCCCCATCCTACTCGGTACTGGGGTGGGCGCTCGGGGCGAAAAACAATGAATACCGCGTGCAGGCAGCCGAAACCGTCGCCCAGCTTGCCGAGTGCGGCATGCTGGACACCCAACTTCTAGGTGAGGAACTGGCATACCTCCTCAAAAACCAGTGGGTGGCAACAAACCGTGTGGTGCAGGCATTGAAAGATACCGCCTCCATTAGCCCGCTGGCGGGGTGGCGTACCCTGCAGGTACTCGTAGAGGTTCTGCCGGTGGTAGGAAGAGTGAACCGCGGTGGTGTGCTCGTGCAGCTGCTGGCGGAGCTGGCGGGGGGAGTACGGGGTAAGCGTCGCGCTGCCTGAAAGTTTACGGCCAGCACTGAAAGGTACAACCCTACTGGCGAAAAACCTGCGGGCGCTTAGCGCACTTAATACACACCCCAGCGGGCTCGCTGAGCAGGCTAACCAGCAGGCGCTCGCCCTTATGACCGAAGGCGGAGCATAAAACAGCAGCCGCACCCTACACTAGTACTACTGCCATCGGCGGCTGCCGTCGAGGTGCCGCCTCCTCACCGATGAAAGAACCCCATGCAAGATTCGCAACAGAATACGTTCACCTCCGCTCAGTGCCTCACCCAGCTGGCGGTGCTGGTGGACTGTGACGCCCCAATGGAAGAACTGCAGAAGACCGTGGGCGGGGCTGATGAAGAAGAACGGGCTGTATTGGCGAAAGTTCTGGAACGCACTGAACTTCTGGATACCCAAGGCGCACCCCGGCCCGGTGCGTTCTATATCTTGGGCGCGCTGGGTACTGCGGAGCAGGCCGCTTATATACTGCGCCGCACACTGTGGCATCTTGAGCATGAAAAGTTCTCAACAGCCCTTAGTTCCTTCACCGCCGGGGCGCGGGAACGCCCTGATGAGTGGGTGCTGGGGTTTAGCAGTAATCCGCTGACTATAAACTATTGGGACGCCATACACCCTATCTTGCGGGAGCGTGGGCTCAAAAATACCTCCGTCTCTGCCCTGCTGGGTTTCCGAGAATCCATCCCCGTAGTCACTGGCGAATCCTCACGGGGACAGAAAGATGTTTTAGAGTTTTTCGCCCGGAACCCCGAGCTGCTGGAGCATGATTTCTGGGAGCTTTTCTGGGTGGACGGGCTGCTCTATGAGACATACGGGCACGGCCGAGGCGACACTGTGGCCCTGGTACGCCTGCTGACGAGCCACTATGCGGGGTTCCGTGACCGTGTTCTTGACGAGTGCCTGGCCGCTATGCGCCGTGATTTTCGCGAAACCCGTATTTTTGGGTGCTCTACCGTGGGCTGGAGCCCACCACTGCCGAGAACCTGCGGCGCCTGCCACAGTTATTGGCCGTATTGGAGGCACCGCAGTCGGCTCTTATCAGTTTTGCTTTGGATACGTTGGCGGGAACAGTGCCAGCAATGAATACCGAGCAAGCCGCCTCATTGGTGGATGCGTCCCATGCGGTGCTGTACCGTACCGAGAAGAAGGTTCTTCGCGCCCAATTGCGTGTTTTGCGGAAAGTTGTAAAAACACACCCGGAATTTACGCAACAGGTGAGTGGGATAATGGCCGAGGCCGTGGAGGCCCTGCCCCTGGATCTGCAGGATACGGCGCGTAAACTTATGACCTCCGATGATACGGTGCCCCCTGAACCCACTGGCCGTACCGTGAGTATCCCAGACATTATTCCGCAGGATCGTGCCCCCGGTGAAAACCTCACACCACTGCCCCCAATAGATAATGAGGCTGAGTTTCTAGATGTTCTCTTCGGCCAGCTGGAGGGGGAAGAACACGGTAAGAACCTGCAGCGCCTGCTCGTTTACCTCCATGAGCACCCGCGTGTTGAGCTGGATGCGGCAACCCGTAAACGTATCCACACGCACAACAGGGCACGGACCCCTGATGCCCCTTCGGCCCAGGCGCTGTATCTGAGTTACCTGGTTCTGAAGCATCACCTCAACCAAAACGTGCTGCAGCCCGGCACCTTCCCCGGCTATCGGGAGAATACTTATGCAAGTCCCTACGGGGTACTCCACCGGCAGTTGGTAGCCCTTGACACCGGCGCTGAGGCGCCTCTGCCGCCGGTTCCACTTCCCTCCGTTGAACGCATCTGGGAGAGGAACGTGGGCAAAAGCTACGGAACACCACAAGGCTGGTATGAGCTTTGCTATGAGGGCCTCGGCAGAGAGTTCATTACCTGGAACGCGGTTGGAGAAACCGAAGAAGACGCTGATTTGCCGCTTGAGCAGGCGGCTCTTCTGACACCCGCTAATATACGTCTTGCGGTTTCAGACCGTGCCCAGGATGCGTTGAGTAACCCGCAGCACCGTGCGGTAGTGCAATGGTACGCGTGGCTTATGCAGAATAACCCCGATATTTTAGCAGCCCACTACATGCCTTTAGCTATTGCCGCCTCACCGTATAAGAAGTCGTATGGGTTAGATACTGTGCTCGGTGCCCTTGCAGAAAGCTGGCGGGTGCTGACAGGACCCGCCCACTCGCTGCTGGCCGTTGCCTGTAATGCGGCCGGTCCCGATAACCGTGCGGCAGCAGCCGAGACCCTAGCGTGCCTTGCCGACCGGGGAATGCTGGACACCAATGCGTACGCAGCCGAGCTGCGCAGGTTACTGGAACGAAACAACCTCAAAGCGCCTCGCATAGCCCAAACCCTAGCAGATGCCGCCTCCATCAGCCCGCTGGCGGGGTGGCGTACCCTGCAGGTACTCGTAGAGGTTCTGCCGGTGGTAGGAAGCGTGAACCGCGGTGGTGTGCTCGTGCAGCTATTGGTGCAGCTAGCCAAAGAATACGGGGTGAGCGTTACTATTCCGGATGAGCTGCTTCCCAAGATGAAAGGCTCAACGGTGCTGGCAAAAAACCTGCGAGTGTTGCATAAACTTACCGAGCACCCGAGTGATTTAGCAGCCCAAGCCGCCGAACAGGCCCAACAAGTAGCGGCCGGTAACGCCTGCTAATACCTAAGAGGCATAGCAGAATGCCGTTATCAGCCTGTACAGCACGAACACCCCGCCATATATGAGAAAGAAATACTATGACCACCTCAGAACATAAGACTCTCACACTCACCGAGCGCCGCACCCGCCTGAAGCAGCTGATCGCTGAGCACAAGCCGGTTGAGGAATACCAGAAAGTGCTTTCTGGGGCTACCGAGGAGGAACGCGCCTCACTAGTGCGTACCCTCTCGCCCACTAAACTGAAAGAACCCAAAAACCGGTTTACCCCGTTGGGGACGTATGCGGTTACTGCTCTCACTAAAAAACCTGCCCGAGCCGCGCAGCTTATTCTGCAACTGTGCTGGGATAACTATAAACACCGGGACGCCATCGCCCGGTACGCGGCCGCAGGCGCCTCCGAACGCCCTAACGACTGGGTGCTGGAATACGTGGCGGAAACCTGTTTCATGGATGAACTATGGCCTCTCAGTCAGACATTACTGCGGGAACGCGGGCTCATTTGTGAAGACGAAGAGTACCTGAAAGGATTCCAGGCCCGTATTCCCGCAGTGAATACTGCCTCGACCCACAACCACCAGGAAGCCCTGGAATTTTTTGCAGAAGATCCTGCCCGTTTTGAGGAGTTCTGGGCACTTTTCCGGGTGGAGGGCGCCATGCTGGAGGAATACACCTACGGATTTTTCCACCCCAACGGCAGCATGCTAGCCCTCACTAAACTGCTGAGCGACAACTACAGCGGGTTCCGTGACCGGGTTCTTACCGAATGTCTGCAGGCGATGCTCCGTGATTTCTCCCCAGCTAACACGCGGATATTCCACGCGCTTTACCGTGGGATGCACCCCACCGAAGCTGAGAACCTCAGCCGCTTCGGTACCCTTGTGTCCGTACTGGGCGCATCCCCCTCAACCTCCGTGAGCCTAGCCCAAGACATGCTCACCCCACTTATCCCGCAGCTGGACCAGGAGCAGGCGGCGGAGCTCATGGACGCCTCTGCCACTGTGCTTGTGCGCACCGAGAAGAAAGTGCTTCGCGCCCAACTGCGGTTACTGACGAAACTGGTGAAAACCCGCCCCGAATGTGCAGCCCAAGTCAGTGACCCTCGTGGCGGACGCCGCCAACACCCTGCCGTTAGATGTGCAAAGTACCGCCCGTAAACTCATAATTGATGAGCCTGTCACTGCCCCGAACACCCCCGACGCTGAGGGCGAGACGGGAAGCATTATTATTCCCGAGGCGGCCCCGCGTGACCGTGAACCGGGGCGGGAGGCGGAACCGCTTACCCCTATCGCGGATGACGCTGAATGCGTAGAGGTTCTTCTCAAAGTTTTGGAAGAAGAGACGCAAGAGACACAGCTGCCGCGCCTGCTCGCCTATATGGTGCAGAGCCGGAAAGCCAACCGAAGCATTGAGATGGATAAGGCCACTCAAGAACGCATATATAGCCACAATAAGAATTTGCGTTACTGGGATGCGGTGAAGGACGAGCTGCGGGCCAGCCTCAGCTACCTGGCTCTCAAATCCTACCGGTTAAAGCTCACCCACTGTGATTTTATGCAGAAAGTATCGGGAAAACTATCTGTTCTCGCGCGCGAAGTCACGCGGGCCGCAGGTACTTTTGCAGGAGCAGTTCGCGTATGCCGATAAACCCTATAAAAAGGAACTGGAGCCTGTGGTCACAACCCCGCTTCCGGCCGCGCAGTGCGTGTGGGAACGCGTTGCGGTGGACTGGTCAAAGCGGCGGAACGTGTATGTTGCGGGCAGGCTCGTAGAGGGCTTCCCCGGGTATGTTGGGTGGCGCAAACTGGGTGTTACCCGGCAGCCAAAAGACGCCTCGTTTGCTGAGGCAGCGCTCACGGCTGTTGTGATTTCTGCCGACTACAGCGAGAATATGGACAAAGCTAGTACCTGCCGTTGGTACCGGCTGGTGGTGCAGTGGTGCGCATGGCTTCTATACAATAACCCGGATATTTTTGCGGCCCATATGATGCCTCTGATGACGGCTGCCTTATATGAGAAGAGAGTGTATGGGCTAGAAATTGTGCTCACCGCCCTTGCGCAGAGCTGGCGTTCTCTTGGCGCACCCGCATACTGTGCCCTGGGGTTCGCTACTGCCGCTAAAGACACCGGCTACCGCGCCCTCGCGGCGGAAACACTCGCCACTCTCGCAGACCGCAACATGTTTGATACCTACGCGTTTTCTGCTGAATTAATGCAGCTTTTAAAAGATAAATATGTGCCAGCAAACCGTGTTGTTGAGACTCTGCAGGATGCTGCTTCTATTAGCCCTTTGGCGGGGTGGCGTGTCTGTCAGGTTTTGCAGGGGCTGCTGCCGGTGGTGGGGGAGATTAACCGGGGTGGTGCGCTCGTGCAGTTACTTGCTCAGTTGGCGGGGGAGTATGGTGTGAGTGTTGAGATTCCTGAGGTTTTGCGTCCGAAGATGAAGGGTTCGACTGTGTTGGCGAAGAATCTGCGGGCGTTGAGTGCGCTGGGTCCGTGTTCGACGGAGCTTGCCCGCCAAGCATTAGAACAGGCTAACAACACCAACCCTGCGTAACCGCAAGCGTCAGCACCGACACCATACCCCAGGAGATACCCCTATGCCCTCAATCGATCACGCTCACTGAGCGCCGTGCCCGCCTCAAAACCATGCTTTAAAAAGCACCGGCCCCATTAATATGGAGGCCTACCGGGAGGCTATCCGCGGAGCCACCGAAGAGGAACGCGCCTCGTTGGCACGCACCGTACAACCCGCAAAAATACTTGGAAGTGAACGGGAAGCAGCCCAAGCCCCCGAAACCCTTACCAGTTTAGGGTTCTACCTGCTGGGTGCTCTGACGAGCAGCCCCGCCACCGCGATCCGTACCTGGTGTACGGTGGGGTACATTTCGCGTACACGGTGCAGTGCCGATACCCACAGGGAACACCTGGGATGGTTTATAACGGGCCTGACTGAACGGAGCGACGAATGGGTTCTGCAGCTTGCCGCAGTGGAACACGACCCGTGGACGGAAGCCCAAGACGTATGGGAACCGGTTCATACGGTGCTTCGGAACCGTCACCTCGTGAGTGAATCCCCAGCCTACCTGGAGCTTTTGACCCACATGATTCCGCCGATGCGCGCCAACGAGGAAGCATTCAAACGGTACAACCCCCACAAGCTAACAATTGAAGAGTTCTTCCGGTCAGACCCACTTCTGTTGGAGCACGACTTTTGGGCACTTTTTAGAGGTGAAGGGCTGCTGCGCGGCCGGCTGGGTCAACGTGATGCCGCAATAGCTTTCATGCGGTATATGTGTGAGCGTTTTGAGGGAGTGCGTGAGCGTGCGCTGGAGGAAACTCTGCGGGCGCTACTGCGTGATTTTTCGGCTGCGAACAGCGCTATTTTCGGTCACCTTCACCGTGCTCTGCAGCCAAGCAGAGAAGAAATTTTAGGGCTTTTCCAGCTGTACGTATCAGTGCTGGGTGCGGCCCCCTCACCCAGCGTTTCACTGGCGCAAGACATGCTGAATACCGCAGTTGATGAGGCTTCCGGTGAGCAGGCGCTAGCTGTGATAGACGCATCGGCAGCCGTGCTATTCCGTACCGAGAAGAAGGTGCTGCGCGCCCAGCTGCGGTTACTGACGAAACTGGTGAAGGCCCACCCTGAGTGTGCTGCCCAAGTCAGCACCCTCGTGGCGGATGCCGTGGAGTCTATGCCGCTGGATGTGCAGCCGGGTGCCCGCAAACTTATCGCCCCCGCAACAGTATCTGCAAGCACTGTCGAGGGGGCAGACAAAGGCATGACGGATGCGGGTAAAACCGCCGTGAGCATACATATTCCCGATATAACACCGCAGAAACAGGAACCCGCCGGGTTCTTCGCCCCGCGTGCGCCCATTACAGATGATCACGAGTTTCAGCGCCTATTCTATGACGGGTACGATGGTGCGGACATTCCCCGGATGCTCACCTACCTCATGCAGCACCCGGTGGTCGAACTAGGCCCTGAAGCCCTCGCGCCGCATCAACTCATGCAGGGGTTTAACACCGGACCACGTGATGCCGACCCGGGCGCATACATGAGGTACCTCACCATGTGGCCTCATCTCTAAAGATGCGGACAACTATAAGGCCCCAGTGCTTTAAGTTTCAGAGGTACGAGAAAACCAAACATCATCCTCTCTCATCTCGTCCAGCGGATGTACTGGTGCAGCAGTTCAAATGGGTGCACGCACACCAGACGGAGCAGCAGCCGGTTGTTGAAGGTTCTCAAGAGCTGTGGCCATACCGTACGGAGCTTATTGCGCTTATTACCGAGCCGCTACCGGCTGAAAAACTATGAATGGGCACGCAGCTGGGCGGTATTTCAGCATATATCAGCCTGGATCTGGTTGGACGCGAAGAAAGTCCCCGGCGGCCGCCTACCGCAGTGGCGGCAAGTCTTCTACCCGCACGCGGCACCTGAAAAGTCCCCGTTTGCGTGGCGGGTGCTGAACGTACACCGGGTAGCTGGCGAGTACCAGCGTCGCATAGAGGAAGCCCAGTACAGCACCGGCATGGAACTGGTCGTTCAATGGTATGCGTGGCTAACCCAGAACACCCCGGATGTGCTGGCCGCCCAGTTCGCGCCCGCATGTTTCGCGGTGGTGTATGAGACGCAATCGGCAGGTGCCGAGGTGCAGGTGCTGCGGGCTCTTGCGGATACGCACGGTGTGCTGGGAGCCCCATCCTACTGTGCAATAGCGGCGTGTGCCGGTGCGCGTCAGGAACAGGTTCGTGCCCATGCGGCCGAGTGCATCGCTGCCCTAGCGGGGCGCGGCATGCTGGATCCTGATGCGTTCTCAGCGGAGCTTTCGTGGCTGCTGAGTCACCAATATGTGCAGGCGCAGAGGTTAGTGCGCACCCTTACCGATGCCGCTTCCATTAGCCCGTTGGCGGGGTGGCGTGTCTGTCAGGTGCTGCAGGGGCTGCTGCCGGTGGTGGGTGAGCTGAACCGGGGTGGTGCGCTCGTACAGCTACTCGCGCAGCTGGCCCAGCAGTACGGAGCGATCATTAAATATCCCGGAGTGTTTGCAGCCAAAGATGAAAGGCTCCACTGTGCTGGCGAAGAATCTGCGGGCGTTGAGCGCGCTGAGTCCGCACCCGACGGAGCTTGCCCGCCAAGCACAAGAACAAACGTTCACAATACTAAAGACCAACCCGTCATAAGAACGCACGGAGAAACTATGCCCAACAACAATATGCCGTCTTCTTTCGCTGAACGGCGCGCGCTCGTGAAAAAACTATTGGACAATAATGCACCCGTGGCAGAGTTCCGCCGCGCTTTAGCGGGAGCCAACGAAGAGGAACGCGCAGCCCTATACCGTGTTCTTTCGCCCACCCGGCTTATGGGCAAGGACTACACCTACCACCCTGTTGCGCTCTACGCTATTGGGGCGCTCACCGAAAAGCCCAGCCGCGCTGCCTCGCTGCTGCGGCAATTTAACCGGCATACCGGGTGGCAAGACAATATTGCGCAGCAGGCGGGGCGTTATTTTGAAATGGGGCTCAATGAGCGCCCTGATGCATGGGGGCTAGAATTTATTGACCATTATGTGCAGCTTGCACAAGGTAAAATATATTTCGAGATTGCGCACCGTTTTCTGCGTAGCCGCCAGCTGCGCTGCGTCAGCGTCGGGTACCTGTATGCGTATGAGAATTACGTTATACGGGATAACTCTGTATCATCCCGAGGATTTGCTCCGCTTCTTGACATATTTAATAATGATCCGCTGCTTTTAACACAGGAGTTTTGGGATCTTTTCAGCAACAGAGTGGGAGATGAATTTTATGTTGCCCCGGGGCGCCATCTAAAAACTATTGAGTTGCTGCTTTTTCTGCAGGAGCATTATGAGGGGTTCCGTCAGCGCGTGTTTGCAGAGTCTCTTAAAGGGCTGCTGGCCGCAGATACTAACCCCGATGCCACAACATACCGCTCCTTCTACTTGGGTATGCAGCCAAACGAGCAAGAAATCACAGGGCATGCCGCCGAACTTATCGCGCTGTTGTGCTCTCAACCATCAACCGTAGTGGGGCTTGCCCAAAAGCAGCTGCTACCTATACTGGGGGAGCTGACCGATCACCAAGTGCATACACTGGTGGATGCCTCGCAGGCTGTTCTCATGCGTACCGAAAAGAAAATCCTGAAGAGCCAGCTGCGCATACTCGCTGAACTAGCGAAAGCCCGCCCGCACCTGTGCGAACAGATCACCCGCATCGTTGGGCAGGCAGCCAGTACCCTCCCTGTAGAGTTGAGGGACCAAGCCGGTCATATCACCGGGAAGCTCCTCAGCCATGCTGCGGATAACACGGATACGGACGCTCCTGCAGCTCAGCTCGGCAGTATTCCCGATGCGGTACCCCAGCACCGGGAACCAGATAATTTCTTTACCTCTCGGCCACCGATCGATAGCGCTGCGCAGGCGCAAGAAATACTTTTTGAGCTCCTCGAAAATACCGGTGACGGGGCTGATATTCCGCGGCTATTAGCTTACATTGCAGAGCACCGTAATATTGGTTTAGATAAAGCGCAGCAGGAATATCTGAAAAAATATCTCGAAAATAGTGATGGAAATACCTACAATAACCTCACCTATCTTGCGGGAATAATTCTTAAATTATGTGCCAAAGAGGGGGATAATGTTACCCCGCAAAAATTCCCGGGATACGAATACGACCGTCGTATCAGTAGTATGACTGGGGAATATTTAGAGGACGGACAATACTATTCCGACGAAGAATATTGGGATGCTGAATGTACGGTAGAGATAAGGAATAGCCGCGGCCCGGTTGCTCTGCTGAGCGAACAAATATCGCGCATACTCACTCCCGATACCTGCGGCAGCGGCATTGTGTGTGAGCCACTGCCGGCGGTACAACGCACATGGCGGCGTATTACCGTGCCTCGGGAAACCACTCAACGCTGACTTTGAGCGGATCTACGGAAACTACTATGTTGCCTGGGCCGTTCACGAAGAACAGCCTGTTACCGCCGAAACCCCGTTTGAGCAGGCCGCCCTGCTGGTTGATAGCGTCAGGG